>Ga0160448_100012_pt1 | contig 269954 bp, 199 predicted proteins | sample HID1973M_E1MG_FD_108269 | JGI IMG/M metagenome (GOLD analysis project Ga0160448, IMG submission 108269) | Enriched mosquito-associated microbial communities from UW Madison campus, WI, USA - HID1973M_E1 MG | ecosystem: Host-associated > Arthropoda: Insects > Digestive system > Unclassified ...
CCTGGCACGACAAGGAAGACCGCTTCGGCGTGTTCGTCGGCTACACCCAGCAGAAGCGCACCATCCGCACGCTGGGCGCCAGCACCGAAAGCTGGCAGTGGTATGGCCGCGACGAAGGCGGCAACGCCGTGGACGTCAACGGCCGTCCGTCCGATTTCAACTCCAACTGGTGGGGTGGCACGGGCTTCTGGGACCAGAACGGCAATTACTACACCGGCTTCATGATGCCGACCTCGGTCAACGAAGAGGTCAAGAAGGAAGAGCGCGACCGCAAGGGCGGCCAGCTGACCTTCCAGTTCAAGCCGACCGACGACCTGACCCTGACCGCGAACTACTTCCGCTTCGACCTGTCGCAGGATTCCGAAACCAACACGCTGAAGATTCCGGAATGGAGCATCGCACGCTACTACGGCGACGGTAACTGGCCCGGCGGGCGCATGCTCGACGGCCTGACCATGGACCGCAGCGGCACCATCGTCACCGGCGCGGACTACAGCGTCCACCCGGGCAAGACCTACTACTGCAGCGAGGCCCAGGCCGCCGCCGCCGGCATGGCGCCGGGTGGCTGGGGTTCGGACGACTGCACGCTGCCGACGCCGCAGATCACCGGCAGCTACAACATCGAGAAGGCACGTTCGCAGACGGTCGACCTCGAAGCCGAATGGCGCGGTGAATCGCTGGACGTCAGCGCCAAGGTCGGCCGCACCTGGGCCGAAGGTGGCCCGTCGCTGCAGTTCTCGCTGCCGATCAAGCCGCGCCGCCAGAATGCGGACGGCAGCTGGAGCCTGGGCAACTACGCCAGTTCGTGGGACCTGACCGGTACGCCCTCGATGACGTTCTCGCCGGAGCTGATGCAGAACCTGCAGAACGGCATCCTGCAGGTCGACCTCGGCTCGACCGGCTCGTCGTGGACGCGCAACACCACCGAGCAGAAGTATGCCCAGATCGATACGACCTGGCACACCGACATGAATTTCCTGGATTCGATCCAGTTCGGCGTGAAACTGCGTGACGGCGGCATCCACCGCAACACCGGCAACAGCTACTGGGTCTGCCCGGGCACCGATCCGTCCGACTACGAGAACCGCTTCTGGAACGGTCGCTGCAATGACCTCGCCAGCCAGTTCTCGCCCGACCTGCTGAAGTCGGTCGGCAACCTGGCCGGCGGCATCAATGCCAGCGCGTTCCCGGCGATCAACTTCCCCGGCTACATCAACTACCTCAACCAGACCTACGGGGCGATGCAGACCCGCAACGAGGACAACTTCGTCTACAACGTCGACGAGAAGATCTACTCGAGCTACCTGCAGGCCAACTTCCACACCGACCGCCTGCGCGGCAACGTCGGCGTGCGCATCGCCAGCACCCGCCAGCATGCCGATTCGACGGACAAGGTCACTGCCTACAACGACTACTTCTTCGATGGCGCGGATGGCAATCCGCTGCCCTGCCAGCAGGGTGCCGCGGCACCGGGTGGCGCTCCTGCCGATACCTACTGCGGCACGGAGGGCTTCTGGAGGCTGTCGGACAGCCAGCAGCGCCAGGAATCGTTCGCGGTCAGCGCGCTTGATCGCAGCTATACCGACGTGCTGCCGAGCCTCAACGTGGCCTATGACCTGACCGAGGATCTGGTGCTGCGCGCCGCCGCCTCCAAGGTGGTCGCGCGTCCGAGCTACGACAGCATCGCCGCTCCCGGCAGCCTGGAGTACTACAGCCAGGAATACGTCAACGATCGTCGCCTGACCGGTGGTGCCGGCGAGCTGGGCTGGTACGGTTCGGGCAGCAACAAGAACCTGGAGCCGTACCGTGCCGACCAGTACGACATCGGCGCCGAATGGTACTTCCTGCCGGGCTCGGTGCTGGGCGTGGCCCTGTTCCGCAAGGACGTCAGCAACTTCACCGTGCCGGTCATCGCCGACGTGGACATGGTCGTCAACGGGCAGACCGTGACGGTGCAGAACTACTCGACCCAGGCGGGTGGCCGCGACGCGGTCTCGCAGGGCGTCGAGGTGTATGCGCAGCACACCCTGGACATCGGCCTCGGCTTCCAGTTCAACTACACCTACAACGACACCAACGAAGCGGCCATCACCCTCGAGGACGGCACCTCGCTGGGCGAGTCCCCGCTGGTCGGAAGCGCGAAGAACCAGGCCAACTTCACCGTGTTCTACGAGAACCAGAAGCTGCTGCTGCGTGCCTCGTACAACCGTCGCGGCGAGGTGGTCCAGGGCCTGGTCAATGGCCTGAACGTCTACGATGAGCCGTACCAGCAGATCGACCTGAACGCTGCGTACAACTTCACTCCGGCGCTCAGCCTGACCGCTTCGGTGCTGAACCTGACCGAGGAAGAGACCCGCTCGCACCTGGGCAACGACACCGAGGACCGCTTCTACACCAACAGCTATGCCGGCCGCGTCATGTACCTCGGCGTGACCTACAAGTTCTGATCCGTCCCTCCTCCCTCCCCGCGCCGCAAGGCCGGGGAGGTTTTGCCGGCAGTTGCCCTCCTCCCCGGGCAACTGCCGTCTTCTTGTCCGGACCACCATGAGTACACACGATCGGATCGACAACATCGTCGTCGTCGGCGGGGGCAGCGCGGGCTGGATGGCCGCCGCGGCCCTGACCACCTACCTGGGTACCCACGCCAGCATCCGCGTGGTCGAATCCGAGGAGATCGGCATCATCGGCGTGGGCGAATCCACGGTGCCGTTCATGAAGACCTTCAACTCGCAGGTCCTGGGCATCCGCGAAGCCGACTTCGTCGCGCGCACCCAGGGCACTTTCAAGCTCGGCATCCAGTTCAATGACTGGGGCCGCATCGGCGACAGCTACATCCACGGTTTCGGCACGATCGGCCACGCCATGGGCCCGCTGCCGTTCCACCAGTACTGGTTGAAGCTGTTCCTCGCCGGGCGCGCACCGGACATCGGTGCGTTCTCCCTGCCGACCGCCGCCGCACCGCTCAACCGCTTCATGCCCAGTCCGGCCGACGCGCCGCCGGGCTCCCCGCTCGCGGACATCCCCTATGGCTACCAGTTCGACGCCGGGCTCTATGCGCGATACCTGCGCGAGCTCGCCGAGAGCAGAGGCGCCAAACGCACCGAAGGCAGGATCGTCGATGCCGTCCGCCGTGGCGACGATGGCTTCATCGAAGCCGTCGTGATGGAAAGCGGCGAGCGCATCGAAGGCGATCTTTTCATCGACTGTTCCGGCTTCCGCGGCCTGCTGATCGAACAGACCCTGGAGGTCGGCTACGAGGACTGGTCGCAATGGCTGCCCTGTGACCGGGCCATGGTCGCCCCCAGCCAGAGCGCCGGGCCACTGACCCCGTACACGCGCGTCAGCGCGCAGGCGGCGGGCTGGCAGTGGCGCATCCCCACGCAGCAGCGCGTCGGCAATGGCTACGTCTATTCCAGCCACCACGTCAGCGACGACGAGGCAGCCGCGACGCTGCTGGCGAATCTTGATGGCCCCGCGCTGGCCGACCCGCGTCCCCTGCGCTTCACGCCTGGCAGGCGCAGGAAGTTCTGGGACAAGAACGTGGTGGCTGTCGGACTGGCCGGCGGCTTCATGGAGCCGCTGGAATCGACCAGCATCTACCTGGCGCAGTCGGGCATCCAGCGCCTGCTGGCGCTGTTTCCCGACCGCGGCTTCGATCCGGCGCTGGCGACGCGCTTCAACCGCGAGTCCGCCTTCGAGCACGAGCGGGTCCGCGACTTCCTCGTGCTCCATTACAGCGCCACCGAGCGCGACGACACCGGCTTCTGGAACCATTGCCGGACCATGCCGGTCCCGGAGGGCGTGCGCGAAGCCACCGAGCTGTTCCGCCGCGACGGCCGCTACTTCCGCAATGGCGAGGACTTCTTCGCGCTGCCCAGCTGGGTGCAGGTGATGCTGGGCCAGCGGATCATGCCGCGTGGCTACCACCCGATCGTGGACGAGATGCCCGAGGACAAGCTGGTCCAGTTTGTCGAGCGCGTGCGCCATGTGGTCGCCAACTGCGTGGAGGCGATGCCCGCGCACCAGGACTTCATCGACGGCTACTGCAAGGCGCCGGCGTGATGGGCACCCTGCAGCCCGGCTACGCCAAGGGCATCACCTTCCATCATCCGCTCGCGTTCTGGCTGGGCTGCCTGCTGCTGACCGCGGGGGTGTTCGCGCACGCACCGATGTTCCTGATGGGCCAGTACACGCACTGGCGCATGGTCGGGATGCCGATGGACGCCTGGATGCTGGCCGGCATGGTCGCCATCCCGCTGGGCGTGCTGCTGGCCTGCTACGGCCTGATGCCCCGGCTGGCGCAGATGCGTGGCACCCTGCACGGCAGCCACGTGCAGTTCCACCTGGTCGACGGCATGCCGCTGAACCGCGAGCACTGGAAGCTGGTGGCGGTGCTGGGCGTGGTCCTGGCGGTGGACGTGATGAAGCCGGCCACGCTCGGCTTCGTCGTGCCCGGCATGAGCGACGAGTACGCGATCAGCAAGCCGACCGCGAGCCTGCTGGCCTTGACCGCGCTGACCGGCACCACCGTAGGCTCCGTGCTGTGGGGCTGGATGGGCGACCTGTTCGGCCGGCGCGCGGCGATCCTGCTGTCCGCCCTGATGTTCATGGGCACCGCGATCTGTGGCGCGATGCCCTCGTTCGGCTGGAACCTGGCGATGTGCTTCCTGATGGGGGCTTCCGCCGGCGGCATGCTGCCGGTCGCCTTCACCCTGTTGGCCGAAACCGTGCCGGCCGCGCATCGCGGCTGGTTGCTGGTGGCCTTGGGCGGCGCCGGCACCTCGGCCGGTTACCTGCTGGCCGCTGGCGCGGCGGCCACGCTGGAGCCGATGTTCAGCTGGCGGGTGCTGTGGCTGCTGGGCCTGCCGACAGGCGCGCTGATCGTCTTCCTCAACCGCTTCATCCCCGAGTCGCCGCGCTTCCTTTCCAATGCCGGCCTGCATGACGCGGCCCGCACGGTATTGCGGCGCTTCTCCGCGGCGACCGGGAGCGAGACGGTGCCCTGCGCCAACGCACCCGGGGGCGACGAGCCACATGCATTGCGTGGCCTGCGCTCGTTGCTGCGCGGCCGGCACGCGCCGATCAGCTTCGGGCTGCTGGTCTGTGGCATCGCGTGGGGGCTGGCCAACTTCGGCTTCCTGCTGTGGCTGCCGGTCAACCTGACCCAGCTCGGCGTCGACCCGAAGGCCGCCAGCGCACTGCTGGCACGCGGCGCGATTCTTGCCCTGCCCGGCATTGCCCTGGTGGTCTGGCTATACCAGCGCTGGAGCACGGTGAAATCGCTGGTCCTGTTCATCGTGCTCAGCGCCCTGTCCCTGCTCGGCTTCGCCGCGATCGGCTGGCTGCAACTGCGCGCGCCGGCGGTGACCACTGCCGCGGTCGCCGCATTGCTGGTCAGCACCAGCGGGGTGATCGCGATGCTGATTCCGTATGCGGCGGAGATCTATCCGGTGCAGCTGCGCGGCACCGGCGCCGGGATCATCGCTGCCAGTTCCAAGGCCGGTGGCATCATCGGCGCGGCACTGGGCGTTGCAGGCTTCTTCGAGCACTTCGCGCTGTCGGCGCTGCTGATCGCCCTGCCGATGCTCATCGCTGCCATCATGCTCGCGCGCGCCGGCGTGGAAACCCGCGGACGGCGCCTGGAAGACATCCAGCAGCTGCTGGCCGGGTGAGCCGGCAAGCCGCCATCAATCCAGAACCTCCCTGACGGAACGGCCCATGACCCTTGCCAAACGCCTCGCTTCGAAGCTGCCGCCGATGCTGCAGGGCCTGCTGTGCGCCGGCCTGCTGGTGACATTCTGCGATGCCGCATTGGCCCAGGCCTTCAGCGAATCCAGGATCGACACGGGCTGGCGGTTCCGCCAGCTGCCGGCCAGCCCACAGGCGGCTACGCACCCGCAGACGACCCGATGGCACCCGGCGACGGTGCCCGGCACGGTGCACACCGATCTGTTCGCGCAGGGCCTGATCCCCGATCCCTACGTGGGCGCGGCCGAAGCCGGCCTGCAGTGGATCGGCCTGTCCGACTGGGAATACCGGACCACGTTCGACGTGTCGCCCGGGACCCTGGATGCTGCCCGCAGCGAGCTGGTGTTCGAAGGCCTGGACACATTCGCCGAGGTATTCGTCAACGGCGAGAAGCTGCTCGACGCCGACAACTTCTTCCGCACCTGGCGGGTGCCGGTGCAGGGCCGGCTGCGCGAACACGGCAACGAACTGCGCGTGGTCCTGCATTCGCCGATCAACCGCCTGCTCCCCCAGGTGCAGGCGATGCCGGTGAAGATCGCCGGCAATTACCCGTCCCCCTACGGCGACGAGCCGAAGGACGCGATGACCGCCAACTTCGTGCGCAAGCCCGGCTACCACTATGGCTGGGACTGGGGCCCACGCTACGTGACCGCGGGCGTGTGGCGGCCGGTCACGCTGCAGAGCTGGGACGCGGTGCGCGTCGACGACGTGCAGCTGCGCCAGGAAGAGGTCACGGCCGAGCGCGCCCGGCTTGACGTTCGCGTCACCGTCGATGTCGCCCGCGCCGGCGATTACGAGCTGGACCTGTGGCAGACCGCGCCGGACGGCAAGCGCACGCAGGTAGCGAAGCAGGCCGTGGCATTGCAGGCGATCGACGGCGAGGTGATCGCGCTGCCGGTCAGCGTCGATCAGCCACAGCGCTGGTTTCCCAACGGCTATGGCGCGCAACCGCTGTATCGCTACGACGTGGAGCTGCGCCAGGGCCGCAAGCTGCTGGCGCGCGCCAGCAAGCGCACCGGCCTGCGCAGCGTCGAACTGCGCACCGACCCGGACGCCCAGGGTGCCACCTTCCACTTCGTCATCAATGGCATCCCGGTGTTCGCCAAGGGGGCCAACTACATTCCGTTCGACATGTTCCAGCCCCGTGTGGGCGACGCACAGCTGCGTCGCGTGCTGCAATCCGCCGCGGATGCGAACATGAACATGATCCGCGGCTGGGGGGGCGGCGTCTACGAGAGCGACCGCTTCTACGACCTTGCCGATGAGCTGGGCCTGATGGTCTGGCAGGATTTCATGTTCGGCGGCGGCATGCAGCCGGCCTACGACGCGGCGTTCCGCGCCAATGTGATCGCCGAGGCGCGCGACAACGTGCGCCGCCTGCGCGACCATCCAAGCATCGTGCTGTGGGCCGGCAACAACGAGGAAGAGATCGCCTGGAAGTACTGGGGTGGCAGCGACCACGGCCAGGCCATGAAGGCGCGCGATCCGGCATTCGCGCAGAAGGTCTGGGACGCCTACGTGCAGCTGTTCGGCACCGACCTGCGCAAGGTGGTCCAGGAAGAGGCCGGAGGCATCCGCTACTGGGCCAGCTCGCCCAGCAACGACCTGGCCGACGTCGCCAATACCCCTGCCGCCGGCGACATGCATTACTGGGAGGTCTGGGGCAACCCCGCGCACCCGCCGGTCAAGTACCTGGAGGTGACCCCGCGCTTCATGTCCGAGTACGGGCTGCAGGCCTGGCCTGACCAGCGCACCGTCGACGCCTTCGCCGACCGCGACGCGCAGGGCGTGGCCACCCCGGTGATCGAGGCGCACCAGAAGTTCATGGCCGGCAAGGGCAACGAGCGACTCATGCACTACGTGGAGATGGAGTTCGGCGAGCCGCGGGATTTCGCCGACTTCATCTACCTGGGCCAGGCCATGCAGGCCGAAGGCATCGAGCTGGCCGCCCTGCACCACCGCGCCAGTCGCCCATACACGATGGGCTCGCTGTACTGGCAGCTCAACGATGTATGGCCGGGCGCGTCGTGGTCCAGCGTGGACTGGTTCGGCCGCTGGAAGGCCCTGCAGTTCCATGCGCGCCGCTTCTTCGCGCCAGTCGCCGTGGCCGCGCTGCGCGATGGACAGGGACAGACCGGGCTCAGCCTGCTCAACGACCGTACCGACGCGCTTTCCGGCGAACTGCGCCTGCGGGTGATGTCGCTGGACGGCAAGCTGTTGCGTGACGAACGCAGGCCGGTGCAGCTGGCGCCGCTGTCCGCGGCGAAGATCGCCAGCTACGACGACGCCGAACTGCTCGGCAAGGCCGATCCGCGAAGCACGGTCGCGGCATTCGAGCTGGCCGTCCCGGGCGAACCGCTCTCGCGTCGCGTCGTGTACTTCCGCGCGGCGAAGGACATCGCGTGGCCCGACCCGGGCGTGCACGGCGAGCTGCGCCGCGAGGGCGACGGCTATGCGCTGGAACTGCACGCCACCGCGCTGGCGCGCGCGGCATGGATCGACTTCGGCGGACTCGACGCCGAGGTATCGGACAACGCACTGACGTTGCTGCCCGGCGAGACCACCACCGTGAAGGTCAGCTCCACCGCCGGGCTGGAAGCACTGCGCAAGGCACTGCGGGTGCGTTCCGTGGCCGACGCGGTACGGCCGCCATCACCTTGAGGCGCGCAGCGCCCTCCGTGGGACGCCGAGCCCGCTCCTAGCGGGGAGCGGTCCCGGCGTGCTTTCCCTCGCTGTGTTGCGCGGTCGCGCGACTCTGCACGAAGTCCGGAAAGACTTCCGCCAGCGGCATCGTGTCCGGCAGGATGTAGAACACCCCGCCCCGCTGGAACGTCGGGCTCACGATCTGCTCGTAGAACGTCGGCGAGACGTTGATGCAGCCATGGGTGACGCGGTTGTCATCCGGCGAGGGCGATGCCAGGCGCTCGACGCGCCGCTCGGCCGGGACGCCGGTGGCCGTGGGATGCATGGAAACCGAGGAATCGTAGTCCACCCACAGCACGCGTCCGGCGTCGATCGAGGGACCGAAGCCGCCCACGAAACGGCCGGCAGGCGTGGTGCGGTCCTTGCCCGGAATCTCGCGAAGCGCCAGCCCGGCGACGCCGGGGGCGGAATGATCGCCGATCGCCGAACCGAACAGCGCAGGTGCTGCGCCAAGCAGGCGGCCGTCGCCACCGAACACCAGGACCTGCGCCGCGCCCTTGTCGATGACAGCGAACGGATAGCCTTCGCTGTCCTTGCTGGCGACAACCCAGCCGGCAAGCTCGATCACCGTGTCGGATACTTCCTGGTCCTGCGGAAGCTCGTCAACGGTCGTCACCGGCTGCGTGGCGGCCTCCTCGGCGTTGGCTACGCCGGAATTCGCGAACGCCAGTGCCAGCGCCAACGCGCCAGCCCGGATCGCAGGATGTATGCAGGTACTGATGGGACTATTCCTTGAAACGGACATCGGGAAAAGAAAAGAGACCGGTGGCCAGCAACGGCCACCGGGTCTCGGGTTGAAGCCATTCCTTGCAACTCACGCAAACGCGATCAACCGCGCGGCACGCGCTTCGGCGGCGCCGATTCAAGCTGCTGGACGCGACCTTCGATCGCATCCAGGCGCTGGTTGGCCCGCTGCGCGGACTGATTCGCCGACTCGGCGCTCTGTGCCGCGCCCTGCACCTTCGTGTCGAGCTGATCGAGGCGTGAGTTGATCGTTGCAAACTCTTCTTTATAGGTAGCGCAGCCGGACAGGCCCAGGGTGACGAGTACCGCCACGCTGAGCGCACGCGCCACCGCCAGATTGTTCTTGGTCAGAGACATTCCAATGCTCCTTCGTCTGGGATCTCGGGGATATATCGGCCTTTTTGCCGTAGACATGATGACGTTGTAACACGTACATGGACTGTGAAGATCAAGCCATCCATGGCAGTGGCGACGGCGATTCCGAAACATCCGCGTGAATTCACGGCATCTGAACGACCTTCACTTCTTGCAGCAGAACCCTGGCACGCAGGCAATGCCTGCTTTCACCCAGGCAGTGCGCCGCTATCGTTCGCCCTGGCGGCGACGAATTTCAACAGGCAGAACCGACGTCGGCAATCCATGCAACTCCAGCACCGGGCGCACCTCGCGTGCGAACTGCAGGCCGAGGCGGCGATCCAGCATGTGCTCGGCGCGCAGTTCTGCCTTGATGCGATGTACGCGAATCGTGATGTCGCCGATCGTGGCTTTCGTGAGCGCTTCGGCGGGCACGCGCGCGGTGAACTCGAAGACCTCGCGTCGCGTGACGTGATGGGCGCGCTTCTCGCCCTCGGCATCGGGCGCCACGAACGAACGCTGGATGCCAAGGTCAGGGAGTGCACCGGCATGCAGGAGCCGGTCGCCGAGCGTCACCTCGTAGGCGTTGCCACCGGCCAGGCTGGTCAACTGCACCAGCGGCCCGTCAACGAGATGGCTGTCGACGATGGACATCTGTTCACCGCGCACGCGGATCCGGAGGCGTACGTACTGCTCGTTCACGACATTCTCCGCGGCGCTGCGTGACGGGCGCCTGGGCCGCATGTCCGGCAGGTCGACCACGCCCGTGGCTGCACGCCGGCGCGGCGCCTCCCCGGCGACGAATGCCGCCTTGGCCTTGCCCCGCCCCGGCCGTGGCGCCGACCCGGACTTGGCCGGGCCGCGATACGCGGGCACTTCAAGGCGTTCGTACGGCGCCATGGGTTTTCCCGGCTTGCGGTCGTCGACTGGTGGACGGGACCGGCTGGTCTTCCTGTTGAGCTTCATGGCGGTTCCCTCACCAGTTGCGGCCGTGCCGGTAGTCGTGGATGTAGCGGTAGTAGATCCTGTTCAGCGAGTAGCCGGTGCGGCCGTTGATGACCCCGAACCAATCGGTGTTGTGGACGAACAGGTGCGAACGCCCACGAGCCCCCAGCAGTGCGGTGACCCGATCCGACACCCTCGCGCGCGTGAGCCGGGGTGACACGCGCGAGGTGGTGAAGCGGGCGACCTCGAAGTCATCGGCCGGGCCGAGGTTCCACTCGCCAACCCAGTCCCCGATGAAACTCGCCGAGAGTGTCGAGCCCTTGGAGATCAGCCGGCCGAGATACTCCTGCGACCAGTCCTGGTGGTTCCAGGCCCACAGGTCGACCTTGCCGTCGCCATTGATGTCCGCCGCGATGAACCGGTCGTGCCTGGCCAGTCCACCCCAGCCCGGGACGTCGCCGTCATACCGTTTCACGTACTTGAGCCCATTGCCGGACGCGGCGAACATGCCGAGGTAGGACATCGCCCAATCCTCGCCGTTGAACAGGTAGACATCATCCCTGCCGTCGCCGTCGAAGTCACCGATGATCAGTTCGTCATGGCGGGCCAGGCCACCCCAGCCCGGAATGTCGCCGTCGTAGCGGGCCTTCATCGCGAGCCCGCCGCTGCCCGAACGGAACAGCCCCACATAGGCCATGGCCCAGTCCTCGCCATTGAAGATCACCAGGTCGTCCTTGCCGTCGCCATTGAGGTCGGCGACGAAGAATCGGTCATGGCGGGCCAGGCCACCCCAGCCCGTGATATCGCCGTCATAGCGGTCGGTCATGTGGAAGCCACTGCCCGTGCTGCGCAGCAACCCGACATAGGTCATCGCCCAGTCGTCGCCGTTGGTCACGACGAGGTCGACCTTGCCATCGCCGTTGAGATCGGCGGCAAGGAACCGGTCGTTGCGCGCGAAGCCTCCCCAGCCCGGAATGTCACCGTCATAACGGGCGATCAGGCGCAGTCCGCCATCGCCGTCCGGGACCAGCAGGCCCAGGTAAGGCATGCTCCAGTCGACTCCGTTGAACACGACCACCTCGTCGACCCCGTCGCCGTTGAAGTCGGCGACCAGGACCTGGTCGTTCGGCTGGAACTGCCACGAGCCGGGCACCCGCTCGACCGCGCTTGAACGGTGCTCGAAGCCCCCATTGGTATTGCGGAACATCTGTATCGAGGTTCCGTGGTGCAGCAGCACGTCGCTCCGTCCCGAGCCATAGAAATTACCCGCGTAGGCGCCGCGGAAGTGGTGTGCGGTCTCGACGTGCCGCGCGTCCTTCATCGAGGTGTAGCAGACCGGGCAGAACTCCGGGGAATTGCCGTTCATCCGGCAGTTCTCGACCGGGCGGTAGACCCCGGTGTTTCTCGTCATGCAGCCTTCGAACAAGCCCACGTCGAAGTTGCTGCTCCAGCCTGCCGGACGCGGTCCCGCAGTGTAGTTGGCCGCACTCCCGGTCCCGGTCGGCAACGGCGTGGTGGGCGCGACGAAGTGTCCCCACTTGGTGGTGGCGCGATCGGTATTGATCGTCGCGTTGACCGGCTCCGGCTCACCGTCGGAATAGGCCCCATTGTTCGAGTACTCATCGGCAAAGCCGCCGATGCCGTGCCCGAACTCATGCGCGATCACGTCCCAACCCACGCCAAGCGTGACGTGCGCGCGACCATTGCCGCCACATCCGCCGAAACCAGGCTCGTTCAGGACGACCAGGACGTTGTCGAAGTCCGGCACCCACTTGTTGAGCGCATCGGTGATGCGCTTGTCGCTGTTCGTGCCGTATTCGAGCCAGCAGTGCTCCCACTGGCCGTTGAAGATGATCCCCAGTGCCGTGCCGTGGAGCGTCTCCGACTGCACGGTGTCGTCAGCGGTGTCGGGCGTCGCCTTCAGGTCCCAGGTTCGCTGGCTGACGCCGGAGTGCGAAGACTCCAGGTTGATCCGGTAGATGTTGAACGCCGAGGCGTCCTCGCGGAAATAGTCCCGACCGAACACGCCATCCAGCAGCGTGTTCTGGACGTAGTTGTTGAACGTGGCCTGGTCCGCGCCAGCCGTGAAGCCATCCCCCATCACCACCAGATTCCGCCGCGTTCCCGGCGGGCCTGCCTGCCGCAGGATGGTCATGCTGTCCGCCATGTCGCTCTCCTTTGCCGTCCCATGCGGATAGGAAACGTGGATCCTTCCGTCACATGGAAACCAACGCCGGTGCCGAGCTTCGCCGGCCAGCCGCTCCTCGCCCGGGCGCCGGGCGACAGGTTGGGAGGGACACGGCCCTCGGCGCCGCGCACGCGTATCCGGCCGGCTCGACGGCACCTGCCCGCCGGCGGACAGTCCTAACCCCTGCGCTCGCCCGCCTCCAGCGCCGCGGCGAACTTGCCCATCAAGCGCACCAGGTCGGTCACCTCCTGTGGCGGCCATGACGCGAAGATCTCCCGGCCCATGCGCTCGCGCGCCGCGTCCAGGCGATCGGTCATGGCCTTGCCCCCGGGCGCGATCGTCGCCTCGCGGATGCGCCGGTCTTCGGCATTGCCACGACGCGTCACCAGTTCCATCGCGGCCAGCTTGGCGACCTGCCGGCTGATCGTCGTGTAGTCGCGACCCAGCCGCTCGGCCAGCTCCACCACGCCGATCGGCCCGCAGCGTTCGATTACCACCAGCAACCGGAACAGCGCCTGGTCCAGCTTGATCCCCGCCGCCTCGATCAGCCGCTCGTCGTTGCGCGGGCGGTTCATCACGCTGCCGATGCTGATCAGCGACTGGTGGAGCGACTTCAGCTCCGAGGAAATATGTGTATCTTGCACATTGGATTTCGCGGGCATAGCATCGCCTCCAGTTGGGTGCATATTACACGCATCTGGAGGCCCGGAGATGAGCACGAATCCTGAGGTAGTGATCTGTGGCGCTGGCGCCGCCGGCCTGGCGCTGGCCATCGAACTGGCCCGGCGCGGCGTGGGCTTCCGCCTGCTGGAGCAACGCCAACAGCCCTTCCACGGCTCCCGCGGCAAGGGCATCCAGCCCCGCAGCCAGGAGATCTTCGAGGACATGGGCATGGTCGACCGGCTGTTCGCTGCCGGCGGCCCCTATCCAGTCTCGCGCCTTCATCGAGATGATGGCGGCCATGTCGACAGCGCGGTGATCGCGGGCGGTGCGGCCACCCCGGCCGAGCCCTATCGTGGGCCGCTGATGGTCCCGCAGTTCCGCACCGAGCAGGTCATGCGCGAACGACTGGCCGAACTCGGCGGCCAGGTCGAGTTCGGCCACGCATTGTCCGGGTTCGAACACGATGCCGAGGGCGTTACCGCCCGCATCGCCACGCCCGGCGGCGAACAGACCGTCCGCAGCGGTTATCTCGTGGGCACCGACGGTGGCCGCAGCTTCGTGCGCCAGGCACTGGGCATCGACTTCCCCGGCAAGACCCTGGGCATGCGCGCCGTGGTCGCCGACCTGGAGCTGACCGGCCTGCCACGCGATGCCTGGCACAACTTCCACGAAGACGACATGGCACGGCGGATCTCGTTGTGCCCGCTGATGGGGACCGGACTGTTCCAGCTGCAGGCGCCGATACCGCTCGAGGGCGAGGTGGACCTGTCGATCGAAGGCCTGGGCATGATGGTGCGCGAGCGTACCGGGCGCGAGGACCTGGTCATCCACGACGTGCGCTGGGCCTCGGCCTATGGAATGAGCGCGCGGCTGGCAGACCGCTATCGCGACGGCCGTGTCTTCCTCGCCGGGGATGCCGCGCATACCCATCCGCCGACCGGTGGCCAGGGACTCAATACCAGCGTGCAGGATGCCTACAACCTGGGCTGGAAGCTGGCTGCCGTGCTGCGCGGCGCGCCTGCGTCGCTGCTCGACAGCTACGAGCAGGAACGCCGCCCGATCGCCGCCGGAATGCTGGGGTTGGCGACGAAGCTGCTCGACAATGCCAAGCGCGGGGACAACCGACGCGGACGCGAAGTGCAGCAGCTGGACCTCGGCTATCCGGACTCGCCGCTATCGCTGCCATCGGCGCCGCGCAGGGGCGCGGTCATGCCGGGCGACCGTGCGCCGGATGCACCGATGCGCGGCGCGGGTGGGCAGGCCAGGCGGCTGTTCGATCTGCTGCGCGGCACGCACTGGACTTTGCTGGGCCACCAGGTCGATCGGGAGATCGCCCCTGCGCGCGCCGGCCTGCAGGTGCATGTGATCGGGAACGGAGGTGAGCTGCACGATGCGGACAAGCACTTCGCCACCGCCTACGGCCTGTTGGAGGGCCAATGGTGCCTGGTGCGCCCGGATGGATACGTCGCCGCGATCGTCGGGCCGGATCGCATCGACGCGCTCACGCGCCATTTCGATGCTGTCATGGCGCAAGGCGCCTGAGGCAGTGCTCGCGATCATGGGCGGCGCGGCCACGCCGCCGCGGATGCGTTGGTTTCCAGCACGCATCGGCCCGCGGCCGCCGGCGGGATCCTTGCCCGCTGCACACGGCGGGATTCAGCCGCGCCGGATCCCCCGCCAACGCGGCAGTCGCAGCCGCACCAGCGTGCCCTGCCCGGGCCTTGACACCACGTGCAGCCTGGCGCCGAGCAGTCTGGCGCGCTCATGCATGCCGGTCAGGCCCCAGTGGCCGTCGCGGTTGCCACGGGCCAGCAGCTCGGTGTTGATGCCGCAGCCATCGTCGTGGACTTCCACCACCACGCCGCGCCATCCACGGCGCGCGCGCACCTCGATATGCCGCGCGCCGGCATGGCGAACCGCATTGGCCACCGCCTCGCGCACGATGCGATACACCTCGTCGCGGGACGCGGCCGGCCAGCGGATCGGGCTGCCATGGGTGGTGACCGCATAGGCCAACCCCGGCGGCATGTCGAGCTTGCCAGGCAGGTCGCACAGCGCGGCTTCCAGGTCCTGGGGCCCGGACGCCTGCTGGCGCAGTTCGCGGATCCGGTCACGGCTTTCCACCAGACCGGCATTGGCCTGTCGTACCGCCTGCGAGAGTCCTGCCTTGGCGGCTTCATCGTCGCCGCGCTCCAGCCGGCCACGCGCGGCATCCACCTGGTAGGTGAGCGCCTGCATCGATTGCAGCAAGGTGTCGTGCAGGTCGCGCGCGATGCGCTCGCGCTCGACGATGCGCGCGCGGTACACCCGCTGCAGGCCGGCACGCACGATCGCCACGCGCCAGCGCACCAGCGCCCAGACCAGCAGCAGCGCGGCCAGCATGCAGGCCGCCGCGAACCAGCCTGTCTGCCAGAACGCCGGCGGCACGGTAAAGGCCAGCATGGCTTCCTGCGCGGACCACGGCGCGGCGCCGTCGCTGGCAGCGAGACGGAATCGATACGAGCCCGGGGCCAGGCGGCTGTACAAGGCCTGGCGTCGCGCGCCGGCGTCGTGCCAGTCGCTGTCCAGTCCCTCCAGGCGATAGCGGAACCGGGCCTGTTCGGGCCGCCCGAGGAATGGCGCCGTGTAGTCGATCCGCAGGTCGCGGCTTCCGACCGGCAAGGTCATCGCCGCGGTGAGCGGCACCTGCTTTTCATCGACGTGCAGCGCCAGCACCGCAGGGACGACGACGGGACCGCCGTCGCCATGCCGGGACTGGCGCGGATCGATCCAGTGGATGCCGCGGCTGGTCGCGAACCAGACCCGGCCCTGGCCATCGAGGCCCGCCACCGGCGAGGCGCCGCTCTGCTCGACCGCGCCGCGCAGGCCATCCAGCGCGCCATAGCGCTCGAACGCGACCAGGCGTGAAGGCTGCGCGCGCCAGCGCGCCATCTCGGCGGCGCTCACCCGGGTCACGCCGGGGCGTCCGATCAACCACGCCTCGCCATTGGCCAGCATGACGATGCCGACGGTTCGCTCGAAGGATTCCCCGCCGCGACCGACCAGGCGCACGAAGTGGTCGCCGACGCGCGCGGCCACGCCACGCACGCCACCGATCCACAGCTCGTCCTTCCATGCGCGCAGCACCGCGATGCGACCGACGTCCGGGCCGTTCTCGTCGAAATCATGGTGGCCGTCGGCCTCGAGCAGCCGGATCGTCTGTCCGGCGTCGGACCAGATGCGACCCTGCGAATCCTCGGCCAGTGCCCGTGGCGTTGAGGCGGCGGCCATGCCATGCCGCGCATTGCGTCCTTCCCACCTGCCCTGCCACAGCCGCAGCAATCCGCCATTGACCTTGCTCACCCACAGGCCGCCGGCACGGTCGCTGGCGATGGTGACGATCCGGCCGCCGCCGGCGAATTCGGGCGGCAGTGGCACCGGCCGCAGGCCCCCGTCATCGGCGCGCCACAACCCACCCTCGGCATCGCCCACCCAGAGCGTGCCTGCGGCGTCGCGATGCAATGCGGTGACGCCGGCTTCCGCGCCGCCGACTTCCTGCACGCGCGCGCCGCCGGGTTGGTCCGGATCCACGCTGACACGCAACGGTCCGCGGTCGGGATTGGCGGCCCAGATGTGGCCGGTGGCATCGGCTTCGACAGAGAAGGCCTGGTCGCGCCGCGGCAGCTGGATCGCGGCCAGCGCGTTGGCGCGGAAGCGATCCAGCCCGTTGGCGGTGCCGGCCCACAGATTGCCTTCGCGATCCTCGAACAGCGTCCATACCACTTCGGAAGTCAGCCCCTGCGCGGTGCCGAAGTATTCCGGCGACGGCGCCGGATGGGCCTTGTCCGGTACGCGCAGGCGGGCGGGGTCACGCACCCGGGCGATGCCATTTTCGTTGGCCAGCCACATCACGCCGTCACGGTCGAAGCGCAGGCCGGCGCCCTTGAAGGCGGGATCGAGCCAGCTGTTCGTGGCCCCGGCCTGCCCGGCCCGCGGCGTGGCCTGCGCCAACGGACGCACGCCCCATTCGTCGGCCGCCCACAGCGTGCCGTCCGGTGCCTGGTCCAGGAACGGATCGGCAATGGACTGCGGTACGAGCTCGAACTGCCTGGCACCCGGCGCCAGGTGCGCGATGCGGGATTGCGCGCCGTTCGCGAACGCGACCCATAACCCGTGCGCACGATCGACGAACAGGCGCCGCGGCGACCATGCCGGATCGAAACCCATGTCGTTGGCGGCCTTCCAGGTATCCGTGGCGACATCCAGCCACACGATCGCGGTCGAGGTGGCGGCCCACAAGCGGCCGGCCGCGTCGCGCCCGAAACCGATCACCGAACCCAGCGGGACATCGTCGCGCTGGTAGGCATAGTTCGCCGGGCGCGGCCCGCCCATCCGGCTCATGCCGCCGCTGACGTAACCGATCCAGACGCTGCCATCGGGGTCGGCGAACAGGCTGAGGATGTCGTCATCGACGAGGGACTCGCCGGCGATGCGGGTGATCCGTTCGAAGCGCACCCCATCGAACCGGTACAGACCCTGCCGCGAACCCAGCCAGAGGAATCCATCGGCGGTCTGTACGATCGACATGACCTGCGCCGGCGCGCCCTGGTCCAGCGTCCAGCGGTCGTGCCGCAGCTGCGACAGTGCGCGATCCGGCGCAAGCGCGTGCGCGACGGCGCACAGCCCGGCCAGGCACACGGCCAGGGCGACCTGCATGAGGCGGCGTGCGCCAAGAACCGGCGTACGCGGCCGGCACGACGGCATGACGGGAACCGAAGAGGCCATGGGCTGACGCAGTCGAAGGAAGGTGCCCGGCGATCTCCCCCGCCGGGTTGGGCGCGAGTATGGCGCAGCGGCTCGATGGCCGCATCCGTGCGATGGCCCGCCCGGATGCGCGCTCCCCCAAATGGCGGACCGCCGCACCCCCCGTCCCCGCGATGTCCTGCCGGGAAGCGCCGCCGATGCTGGGGGCGTCCCTCGCAGCGGAGTTCCGCCATGACGTCCTATCCCCGCATCCGCGATGCGCTCACCGACCCGCTGCTCAGCCCGGCCAACGCGGCGGTGGTGATCATCGACTTCCAGCCCGTGCAGGTGGGTTCGATCGCCTCGCGCGACAAGCGCCAACTGGTCGCCAACGTTACCGCGCTGGCGCGCATCGCCCGGCTGTACGGGCTGCCGACCGTGCTCTCGTCGGTGAACGTAGCCACCGGGCGCAACCAGCCGATCATCCACCAGCTGACCGACGTATTGGCCGACGTCCCGATCATCGACCGCACCGCCATCAATGCCTGGGAGGACCAGGATTTCGTCGCCGCGGTCAAGGCGACGGGCAGGAAGAAGCTGGTCATGGCGGCGCTGTGGACGGAAGTGTGCCTCGTCCATCCGGCACTGGATGCGCTTGCCGAAGGCTATGAGGTCTATCCGGTCGTCGATGCCTGTGGTGGCACCTCGCTCGAGGCCCACGACGCCGCGCTCGATCGCTTGCTGCAGGCCGGCGCGCGGCCTACCAGCTGGGTGCAGCTGATCTGCGAGCTGCAGCGTGACTGGAACCGCGAGGACACCGTGCCGGGCTTCGCCGAGATCCTGTTCGCGGTCGAAGGCCATTGAGCCGGGCACGACGGAGACATCCCATGCAACGACACGACCACGGCCCGATGCCTGCGCTGCTCCTGCTGCTGGTACTCGCGATGCCCGCGCAGGCGCAGCAGGCCGGCCTGCCCGCCTTCTCCGCGCCTTACGCGAAGACGCCCAGCGAGCTGGCGTCCCTTGCCGCCACCGGCGGCGCCGGGGGTTCCGGCAATGCCAGGGTACAGGTGGTGACCCTGCTCGGGGATCCTTCCCGACCCGGGCCCTACAGCCAGCTGTTGCGGGTGGCGCCACACGCCGCCATTCCCGCCCATCACCATGCAGGCGATCGCGTGGCGACGGTCCTGTCGGGCACCTGGCATTTCGGCTATGGCAACCACTTCGATGCAAGCCGCCTGAAAACCCTGCCGGCCGGGTCGGTCTACACCGAGCCGGCGAACTCGGCGCATTTCGCCCGCACCGGCGAGGAAGCGGTGACGGTGCTGATCACCGGTGTCGGGCCGACGGACACGATCTACGAGGATCCCGCCGAAGACCCCAGGGCCACGCATTGAACGCGAGGCACGCCGCCGCGCACGCCCATCCAACGCCTGGAAGGAAGTCGCCATGCAGATCGACCTGACGCATCGAACCGCCATCGTCACCGGCTCCACGGCCGGCATCGGCCTGGCCATCGCCCACGGACTGGCCGCGGCCGGCGCGCGCGTGGTGGTCACCGGTCGCACCCGGCAGCGCGTGGAAGCGGCGACGGCCGCCCTCACCGGCAATATTCCCCATGCCCAGGTGGTCGGCGTGGCCGCCGACCTGGGAACCCGCGAGGGCGCGCAGGCGCTCATCGACGCCGAGCCGGCGGCGGACATCCTGGTCAACAACCTGGGCATCTTCGAACCGAAGGCCTTCTTCGACATTCCCGATGAAGACTGGCTCCGGTTCTTCGAGGTCAACGTGCTCAGCGGCGTGCGCCTGGCCCGGCACTACGCGCCGGGCATGGCCGCGCGCGGCTGGGGCCGCATCCAGTTCATCTCCAGTGAATCGGGGGTGCAGATTCCCGCCGAGATGGTCCATTACGGCACCACCAAGACCGCGCTGCTGGCGGTGTCGCGCGGACTGGCCGAATCACTGGCGGGCACCGCGGTCACCGTCAATGCCATCCTGCCCGGCCCGACGCGATCGGAGGGCGTGGGCGACTTCTTCGGCAAGATCGCCGCCGAACAGGGCACTTCGCAGTCGCAGGTCGAGCGCGACTTCATCGCCACCCATCGCCCGACCTCCCTGATCCAGCGCCTGGCCAGGGTCGATGAGGTCGCCCACCTGTGCGTCTACCTGGCCTCCGAGCAGGCCTCGGCCACGACCGGTGCCGCCGTGCGCGTGGATGGCGGCGTGCTGCGCTCGGTCATCTGAACCGCCCCCAGCGCTTCAGTCCTCCAGCCGCACCAGGCCCCGGCGCAGCGCGATCTGGAACGCCTCGGTGCGGTTGCTGGCGTCGATCTTCTCGAAGATGCGCCGCAGGTGCGCCTTGACGGTCTCGGCGGAGATGCCCATCTCGTTGGCGATCCGCTTGTTCTCCCAGCCGCGCGCCAGCGCGGTGAGAATGGCCAGTTCGCGCGCGGTGAGCATCTCTTCACCAATGTGCCGGGAGATCTCCTGCGAGACCTCAGCCGACACGCAGCGCTTGCCCGAGGCGATCCTGCGCAGCGCATCGATCAGCTCGCCGCGCAGCGAGCTCTTCAGCAGGTAGCCGTAGGCACCCGCCGCCATTGCCTCGCGCGCATTGCCGTCACCGCCGTAGGTCGTGAGGACCGCCACCCGGGCGGCGGGGAATTCCGCGCGCAGCCGGCGGATGAACTCGATGCCGTTGCAGCCGGGCATCTGCAGGTCCACGAGCACGACATCCGGCAACAGGCAACGGAACTGGGCCAGGCCATTCTCGACATCGCCGGCATCGCCCACCACGACCAGGTCGGGTTCGACCTCGAGCATGGCGCGGATGCCGTCCCGCACCAGCGGATGGTCGTCGATGGTCAATATCCGGATGGCCATGCCCTGCTCCGCTACGCCCGCCGCTGGTCAACGGCGCCATGTATAGCAAACCCGGGCCATGCCCGGGCATCCCCCAAATGGCGGACGCGCGCGCCCCCTTTCCCCGTGATGCCACCCGGCAACGGCGCGCCGAAGCTGGTGTGGCAGGCGCCGACGGCGCACGACCGGAGAAGCTGCCATGGATTCGCTGGGGCCGGTATACCCACCTGGCCATACCGCGCTGCTGCTGGTGGACCCCTACAACGACCTGCTGTCGGAGGGCGGCAAGTTCTGGCCGCGCCTGGCCGAGGTGGCCGTCGCGGTCGACCTGCTGGGCAACCTGCGCCGGATCCGGCAGGCGATCCGTTGTGCCCGCTGGCCGCTGTTCTTCGTGCCGCATCAACGCGCGGACCCGCACGCATTCGACCGCTGGCAGGCGCCCACGCCCTACCAGCAGCAGACCGCGCAGGCCGGCGCGTTCCCCAGGCACAGCTGGGGTGGCCAGTGGCACCCGGAGCTCATGCCCGAGCCCGGTGACACCGTGGCCAAGGAGCATTGGGGTGCCAACGGCTTCATCGGCACGGACCTGGACCTGCTGCTCAGGCAGCAGCGCATCAGCCATGTCGTGCTCGCCGGGGTCATCGCCAATACCTGCGTGGAAGCCACCGCCCGCCATGCCGGCGAGCTGGGCTACCACGTCACCCTGGTCACCGATGCCACCGCCGCGTTGAGCCACGACGCGATGTTCTACGCGCATGAGATCAACGGACCCACCTTTGCCCACGCGCTGCTGACCACACGCGAGTTCCTGGCCCGCGTGCCCTTCGCCCGCGCGCCCTGATCCCGCCCACCTGCCTCCCCCGCTCCTTCGCACAAGAGGAATTCCGATGAACACGCTGCTTCGTTCCTTCCGCCATGCCGGCTTCGTCCTGCTGGCACTGCTCGCCGCATCCACCGCCCAGGCGGCCGAGGTGCCCATCCAGAGCCATTCAACCCAGGTCAATGGCATGACCGTGCATTACCTGCAGGCAGGCCACGGCGACGGCACGCCGGTGGTGCTGCTGCATGGCTATGCCGAGACCAGCCGCATGTGGCGGCCGCTGATGGCGCAGCTGGCCGACCGCCATGTCGTGATCGCGCCGGACCTGCGCGGCGCCGGCGGCTCTTCCAAGCCGGAAGGCGGCTACGACAAGAAGACCATGGCGCAGGACATCCATGCGCTGGTGCAGAAGCTCGGGTATCCGAAGGTCAGGATCGTCGGCCACGACATCGGCCTGATGGTGGCCTATGCGTATGCGGCGCAGTACCCGGACCAGGTCGAGAGCATCGTGCTGATGGATGCCTTCCTGCCCGGGGTGGGCGACTGGACCCACGTCTGGCTGCTGCGCGACCTGTGGCACTTCCACTTCTATGGCGAAGTGCCGCTCAAGCTGGTGGACGGGCGCGAGCGCATCTACTTCGAGCACTTCTGGAACGACTTCGCCGCCGACCGCGCGCATTCGGTGCCCGAGGCGGACCGCCAGTTCTATGCGGCGCAGTACGCCCAGCCGGGGGGCATGCGCGCGGGCTTCGAGTACTTCCGCAATTTCGAGCAGGACGCCAGCGATTTCGCCGGCTTCGCCCGCACCCCGCTGACCATGCCGATGCTGGTGCTCTCCGGTGAGAAGGCCGGCGGCCAGTTCCTGATCGACCAGGCGCGACTGGTCGATACGGATGTCGAGGGTGTCATCGTCAAGGGTTCCGGCCATTGGCTGATGGAAGAAGCACCGACGCAGACGATCCCGGCGCTGGTGGCTTTCCTCGACCGGTGACGCGCGCGGTCGGCGCACCCGGCGCCGACCGCCTGCACGCATCGCCCGCCCGGTCCAGGGTCAGCCAGGCGGGCGCCTGCATATCGCCCACATCACCAGGAACAGGGGCACGGGCGAGGACATCAGCGCGATTCCCAGCCCGATGTTGGCGCCCCCCAGCGGCCTGATCACCGGATCGAGGAAGTACCAGCCCCACACGAGCAGGGACAACACCAGTCCGATGATCCCGGCGCGATGGAGCTGCCGCGGTGCGGGCGACGGACGTCGCAGCAACGCGTATATCGCCAGCAACGCGAAAGGGGCCGTCGCCAGGAACGTCCGGACCCAGCGCGGACCGACCTCCGTGCCCATGGGGAATGTCCAGCCCCGGATGAGGCAGGCCAGCCATTCGCCGCCCCAGACCAGGCCCAGGCCGTAGAGGATCGACAGCACGAGCAGACGCGGAGGTGTCGTTGTCATGGGGCGGTATGTGCCTTGGGCGCGAGGAGTGCCGCGGATGCCTGCCGGAATGGCTGCGGAGCGGGTCGAATCGGGCAGCGGGCGAGCGCAGGCTACCCTCGGCCCAGGGCCGCGGCACGCCATCGGATGCCTTTCCCCATCGATGCGGAATCTACGAAGCGAAGGGTGAAGGATCCGAGAGCGGGCCGGCGCCGGGGCCAGGGGCATGCCTGGCTCCGGGTACCCAAGGGCGCTTGGGGCTGATAGCCTCGGGCGAACCTCTCGCGCACGGGTTGCACATGTCCAGGGGAACACGCCGGTACGCGCTCATCCTGGCGATGCTCTGCGGCCTCGCCGGACCCTTGTCCGCGCAATCACCGATCGCCGGGAGTGCCGCGCAGGCAGCGCCTGCCGCGCCGGCCCCGCCGACGCCGCAGGTCGAACCGCCCCTCGACATGGGCAGCGTCCTCGGTCGCGCGAATGCCGATCAGCGCTTCGCCGCCGACGTGATCGAGCGTGCGGGCGAGTCACCCGGTTCGGATGCCGCGCTCCAGGCACGCCTGGCGCGGATCGCCGGCTCGGTGACGGCCCCGGCCCTGTGGATCAAGCCGATCCAGCTGCGGTCCCTGCCTGTCGATCGACTCAAGAGCCTGGATCGGCATTGGGCGTTCGAATCCCGGCGTTTCGAGCAGTGGCAGGATGATCTCGACCAGTCCGGGCAGCACTATGCGTCCGATGCGACCGAACTGGTGCAGCGGCGCAACGCCTGGGCCGCGCTCCAGGCCAGCCACCAGGCGTTCCCGCCGGTCGTGCTTGCCCGCGCCGCGGCCGTCATCGCCGACCTCGATCGCGCCGAGCAGGCCCTGGCCGATCCGGTGGCACGACAGATCGCGATGGGCGAACGCGCCCTGTCGGTCGACACGCGCATCAAGGCGGGCCATCGCGTCGTGACCGATGCCATTGCCGATTACGATGCGCGGCTGCTCCGGCTGGACGTACCGCCCTTGTGGGACGTCCAGCCCCGCGGCCATGATCGCGGCGCGCTCGCGTCGATCCAGGAAGGACTGCAGATCGAAGCCGCCTTCGCCACGGAGTATGCGCTGGACTCCGGCCGCTCCGGGCCGATCCACGTACTCAACATGGTGCTGCTGCCGCTGTTGCTCTGGCTCTACTTCGGCACGCGCAGGCTGGTCAGGAACCACCAGGTCGCGCCCGGCACGGCGCGGGTGTTGTCGCGACCGTTCTCCTGCTGGCTGCTGCTGGTGATGATCAGCATCCTCGCACTGGAACCGGATGCCCCCCTGCTCAGCCAGCAGATCGCGATGGTGCTGGCGTTGATCCCGGTGCTCAGGTTGCTGCCGCCGGAGGGCAAGCGCCTGCTGGGACTGTGGCCCTATGTCACCAGCGTCCTCTATCTCCTGGCCCATGTCGGCTTCCTGTTCCTCGCCGGCGCGATGGTGTACCGCATCTACTGGCTGGCGCTGGCGGCGCTCGGCCTGGCGGGCACGCTCTGGCTGCTGTGGCGGGCACGCAGGGGCGGACATGCGCAGGCTACCGGGAGGATCGGCGCCGCCCTGCGCGCCGCGGCGCGCATTTCGGTGGTCGTGTTCGCGGTCGCCCTCGTGGCGAACGTGGTGGGCAACACCTCGCTGGCGGAGATGTTGACCATGGCGGTGATCAACAGCGCCTACTTCGGGCTGTTGCTGTATGCCGGATGGAACGTGGCCTCGCGCCTGCTGCAACTGTGGCTGCAACGTGCCTCCGCCCATCCGCCCGCGCAACGGGCGCATGACCACGCGCGCTCGTTCGTGGGCCTGGCGACCCGGCTGCTCACCACGGCCGCCATCGCCGGATGGATGGTCTATGCACTGGATGCCTTCCGCCTGTTCCGCCCGCTCTACGAGCTGGTATCACGCGTACTGTCCTACACCTGGTCGCTCGGCGAGATCCAGCTCAGCCTGGGGCATGTCGTCGCCTTCCTGGTCTCGATCCTGCTGGCGTTCTGGCTGGCGCGCACCATCCGCGTCCTGCTGGAGGACGAGGTGGTACCACGCACCCGGGTTTCCCGCGGCGTGGGCACCAGCATGGCGGCGCTGGCGTACTACGTGATCCTGCTGCTGGGCCTGCTTGCCGCGCTGTCCGCCGCCGGCTTCAAGTCCACCCAGCTGGCACTGGTATTCGGCGCGCTGGGCGTGGGCGTGGGCTTTGGCCTGCAGAACATCGTCAACAACTTCGTCTCCGGCCTGGTGCTGGTGTTCGAACGACCCTTCCAGCCCGGCGACGTGATCGAGGTGGCAGGCACCACGGGGCGTGTCCACGACGTCGGCCTGCGTGCCGCCCGCCTCACTACCTTCGAAGGCGCCAACGTCATCGTCCCCAACGGCCTGCTGCTGTCCGGGCAGTTGACCAACTGGACGCTGCTGGACCGCAACCGGCGGATCGATGTCACCGTCTGCGTGGCGTACGGCAGCGTGCCCGGCCAGGTCAAGGACCTGCTGCAGGAGACCACGGCGGGCGTGGAGGGCATCGCGCGCGTACCGGCCCCGATCGTGTTGTTCATGGACATGGGTACGAGCGCGCTGGAGTTCAGCGTGCGCGCGTGGACCAACGAATTCGACGACTGGCTGCTCATCCGCAGCGAACTGGTGACACGGCTGCACGCGGCCCTGGCGGAAGCCGGCATCGAGGTTCCGTTCCCGCAGCAGGACGTGCACATCCGCTCCATCGACCCGGGCATCCAAACCACCATCCCCGGCAGTGCAACCGACGGCACAGCGGCGGGCAACCAGGCGTGACCCGGGCTTAACGCCGGCGGGCATAGCGTTGCTCCGGGCCGAACGGCACTGGCCGGGCCTTTCCATCCTCCAGGAGACGCGACCATGCGGATCGTCGTTTTGGGTACCGGCCTGCTTTCACTGCTCGCCATCGCACAGGCACATGCCGAGCGGGTGACCTGCGAGTCCAAGGGCAAGCAACGCACGGAGTGCGAGATGAACACCCAGGGGGAGGTCCACCTGGTCCAGAAGCTCAGCAAGACCGCATGCACGGAAGGCGTCAGCTGGGGATTGTCCAAGCATGCGGTCTGGGTGGACGGCGGTTGCCGGGCCGTCTTCGAGAATGCCTCCGCCAGCGCGGCAAGCGCGCCGGCCGCCAGCCCCGGCGCCATTCCGCTCCTGAACGCCGAGTGCCCGACCGGCATCAGCGTCCATGCCGACGAAGGCGGGCCGGTCTACATCAACGGCAAGGAAGCCGCCCTGAAACGCTTCAACGCGAACTATTTCGAAGCGCGCGACGCCGGCAGCGGCACCACCGTATCGTTGACCCGCCGACCCGATGGCACGATGGACGTCTCGTATACCGGAAAAGGTGGCGCGAACGGCGTCTGTGCGGTCAAGTAGGTCGCACCGCCGGCCGGGCGTTCCCATGCCCGCACGGGAACGCCCATGCCGAAACCCGCGCCGGCGACAGCCGAGCGGCCCGCCCTAGCCCGCCGCGCGACTCATCTTGACGAACGGGATCCCGACGATCACGTTGAGCAGCACGAAGATCAGCACCGCCAGCAGCGCCAGCTTCGCATCCGGGAAACTGCTGCCGATCACGCCCATCGCCACGCCGGGGTGGCGGGTCGCCGAGGCGAGCGCCAGCGCGGCGCGCGTGCTGCGCGACGGCCCGCCCAGCAGGTAGCCCGAGGCCAGGCCGGCCACGATCACCAGCGCCATCGCCAGCAACGTGCCGCCACCAACCGCCAGCCACAGCTTGGGGGCCAGGATCACCAGGGCCACGCCGGCACCGATCAGCAGCAGGAAGAAGCCGATCCGGGAAATGAGGTGCGAAAGCTTCTCGGCATGGACACCGGCCAGTTTCTTCGCCACCAGGCCCAGCAGCATGGGCACCAGGATCGTGATGGCCAGGGTCTTGGCGATGCCGGCAGCCGAGACCGGGAACTCCCGCCCGAACAGCGCGCCGAGCAGCGGCAGTGCCAGCGGCATCACCACCAGCGAGATCAGCGCCGCCGACACCAGCAGCGCGATGATGTAGGCCTCTTCCCCACCCGACTTGAGCTGCTTCTTCGGCAGCAGTGGTGGCACCGGCGACAGTGACAGCACCAGCAGCGCCAGCTGGGCCGCCGGCGGTGGCTCGACCAGCCAGATCATCGCCAGCGCCGCGACCGGCACCACGACGTACATGGACAGCAGCGCACGCAGTGCCGCGCCCGGATGCCGGACCAGGTACAACAGGTCCTCGGCGCTCGCGCGCATCGCCAGTGCGATGGCGCTGAGGACCACGCTGACCACGATGACGAGCTTCATTGCCATCAACAGCGACATGGCGTTTCTCCGTGGAGGAAGTGCGGGGTGGTCGGCTCAGCCACCGGATACCTCGACGGTGACGCCGTGGATCGTGCCATCGAAACGGAACGGACGCCGATCGAAGTAATCCGGTGATACCGGCGAACCCAGGTCCACGCCGATGCCGAAGGTCTCGCTGGCCGTGAACGCCAGCGGCACGGTGCGCGCGATCGCGACCTGCCCCACGACCTCACCGTCGACCTGGAGGGTCACCGTGGCCGGCGCCATCGGACGGTTCGATTCGAAGCGTGTCTCCACCCTCACCTGGTGCCGGCCCGCCGCGAGCGGCTGGCGGCTGCGCGCCTGGTAGCGGTCGAGGATCAGCATGTTGTACTCGTAGACGAGCTGGCCGTTGTCCATGAAAAGGCTCACGCCACCGGAGAAGCCACCCAGCGCGTAGAGCACGCCGGAGGCCTGCGCCCCGGCGGTCAGCTCGATCTCCACGACGCTGTCCTGCTTGCCCAGGCCCGGCGCGGTGAATTCGGGCATCCGGGTCACCGAACCGTCGAACCGCCAGCGCGTGTATGGCGAGGCGATCCGGTCCTCCGGATGCAACCGCAGCCATAGTCCTGCACCCACCGGCCAGACCAGGTTGTCACGCGAGACCTCCTTGAACAGGGCCTTGAGTTCCTCGACCTTGGCCGGCTGCGCACCGGCCAGGTCGTGGGCCTGGCTGAAATCGGCGCGCAGGTCGTACAGCTCCCAGGGCTCGGTGGCCATGTCCCAGCCCTCCAGGCGCCGGGCGGTGCTGGGCGTGTCCCAGGGGACGAATGGCCCGAACGCGCAGGCGTACCACCCATCGGCATAGATGCCGCGGCTGGCGTTGTTCTCGAAGTACTGCACCGTCTTGCGCGTCGGCGCGGCCGCGTCGTCAAAGGTGTAGGCGAAGCTGGTGCCGTCGATCGGCTTCTGCTGGAAGCCATCGACGCTGTCCGGCGCGGGAATCCCGATGGCCTCGTAGATCGTCGGGACCACGTCGTTGACGTGATGGAACTGCGAGCGCAGCCGTGCGTCGGGCCTGATGCGAGCCGGCCACGACACCGCCATCGCGTTGCGGGTACCGCCGAAATGGCTCGCCACCAGTTTGGTGTGGTGGAACGGCGTGTTGCCCGCCCAGGCCCAACCGGCGTGGTACATGTTGTCGGCCCTGGGCGAACCGAGCACCGGCAGGCCGCCAAGCTTGTCGAGCGCGGCCAGCTGTTCGGCCACGGTATTGGGAATGCCGTTCTGCGCCAGCAGTTCGCTGATGCTGCCGCGCTGGCCCTCGGCGCTGGAGCCGTTGTCGCCAAAGATGTAGAGCACCAGCGTGTTCTCATGCCTGTCCAGGCGCTCCAGCTCATCGAGCAGGCGGCCGACCTGCGCATCGACGTGTTCCAGGAAACCGGCGAACACCTCCATCAGGCGGGCCTGGAAAGGCCGCTCGGACTCGGGGATCTCGTCCCAGCCCTGCATGCTGTCCGCACGTGGCGTCAGCGCCGCGTCGGCGGGAATCCAGCCCTTCTCCTTCTGCCGCTGGAACACCCGCTCGCGGTACGCATCCCAGCCATCGTCGAAGCGGCCCTGGTAGCGGTCCGCCCACTCCTTGAAAATGTGGTGCGGCCCATGTGCCGCGCCGGGCGCCCAGTAAAGCAGGAAGGGGGCATCGGGCGCATAGGCTTCATGCCTGCGCAACCAGGTGATCGCCTTGTCGGCGAGGTCCTCGGACAGGTGGTAGCGCGCGTCGTCGGGCGGCTCGACCGGGTTGGTGTTCTCGTACAGCCGCGGCTCCCACTGGGATGTCTCGCCGGCGATGAAGCCATAGAAATGCTCGAAGCCATGCCCGGTCGGCCAGCGGTCGAACGGCCCCATCGCGGTGGTCTGGTCAGCCGGCGAGTTATGCCATTTCCCGAATGCGGCGGTCTTGTAGCCGTAATGGCGCAGCACTTCGGCGATCGTGGCGGTGTCCTTGCCGATCACGCCCGTATAACCGTCCCAGTCGACCGCGCGCTCGGCGATGGTGCCGGAATGGACACGGTGATGGTTGCGCCCGGTGAGCAGTGCCGCGCGCGTGGGCGAGCAGATCGAGGTGGTGTGGAAGCAGTTGTAGCCCAGGCCGGCCTCGACCACGCGGCTGAAGTTGGGGGTATGCACTTCGCCGCCGACGGTATCGGCCAGGCCGAAGCCGACATCGTCGAGCAGCACGATCAGCACGTTCGGCGCGTTCTCCGGCAGCCGCCTGGGCCGCTCGCGACGATGGTGGGTGGACTCGGCCAGCGTATAGCCGGCGGTACTCGCCGAAGGCGTGGGCGGGAACGGCAGCACCGCCCCGATTGCGGGGGATTTCTCAGACATCTGCCTCGATCTCCGGCGCCTTCATTGCTTGCGCAGATAGGCTTTCATCTCGGCCTGCAGGTCGACCGTGGCCTCGCCGCTGACATCCACGATCACCCGCTCGAGCTGCCCGGCGTACCGGAACGGCGGCGTGTATTCGGGATTGACCGGCGCCCCGCTGTCCTGCCCGACCAGCATCGCCCCGCCCTGCCCCAGGCGGATCGGCACGGTATGCGGCAGCTCGCCCTTGGCGATCGGCTCACCGTCCAGCAGCAGGGTGACCCGCCCCGGCACGCCCTTGCCGTGCTTGATGTCCGGCTTGCCGGTCGGCTCGAACTGCATGCCCAGCAGGTGGCGACCGCTGGGCAGCGCATCGCTGGCCTTCACGTAGAAGTAGTCCAGTGCCAGGTAGTTGTGCAGATAGCACAGGCGGTTGTCCTGCACGTAGAAGGTGAAGCCGCCGTCGTTGCCGCCGAAACTCAGCAGCACGCCGTCGGCACCTCCTTCGGGGATGTCCACTTCGGCCACGAAGCTGTGCGGGCGATTGAGGGTCTTCGGCGCCGCGGCGGCAACGATCCCCTGGGTATTCGGATAGAGCGTGTAGCGATTGAGGTTCTCGGCCACCCTGGGACGCTCCAGCGCGATGCGCTGGGTGCCACGGCTGTCGATGGGCAGCACGTTGTACTTGCCGGCCTCGACATACCAGGTGCCGATCATCGAGATGACACGCGCAGGATTGTCCTGGGCGACATTGCGCGACTCGGCGAAGTCCTCGTCGAGGTGGTAAAGCTCCCAGCCGTGGGCGTCGAGCTCGTCGAGCATGTCGTGGGTGATCTCCGCGCCGAAGCTGCGCCCGGACTCGGTGAACGACGTGCCCGGCCACGGGCAGACCGCGCGCCAGCCCTGGTGATAGATCGAACGGTGCCCCATCATCTCGAAATACTGGGTCAGGTGCACTTCCGGCGCGGCGGCGTCGTTGAACGTGGACAGCAGGCTGACGCCCTCGATCTGCGACTGGGTGATGCCGCGCAGCGAGCCCGGCGCGTCGATTCCAAGTGCGTCCAGGGCCGTTGGCACCATGTCGATCAGGTGGCAGTACTGCCGGCGGATCTCGCCCTTGGCGCTGATGCCCTTTGGCCACGCGACGATGAACGGATCGGAGCTGCCACCGCGATAGGTCTCCCGCTTCCAGCGGCGGAACGGGGTATTGCCGGCGTGGGTCCAGCCCCAGGGAAAGTGGTTGAAGGTGGTCGGGCCGCCGATCTCGTCGATGTGCTTGAGCCCGTCTTCCACGGTGTCGGCGACGTTGTTGAAGAACCGGCACTCGTTCACCGAGCCGGTCGGGCCGCCCTCCGCGCTGGAGCCGTTGTCGGACACCAGCATGATCAGCGTGTTGTCGTACTCGCCGATCCTCTTCAGGAAGCTGATCAGTTCACCGATGTAGTGATCGGTGTGCTCCAGGAAGCCGGCGAACACTTCCATCATCCGCGCATACAGGCGGCGCTCGTCGTCCGACAGCGCGCTCCACTGCTGCACGTCCGGATCATCGGCGGGCAGCTGGGTATCGGCCGGGATGACGCCCAGCACCTTCTGCCGCGCGAACACTTCTTCGCGGTAGGCCTGCCAGCCCTGGTCGAACGCGCCCTTGTAGCGGTCGGCCCATTCCTTGGGCACGTGGTGCGGCGAATGCATCGCACCCAAGGCGAAGTAGCAGAAGAACGGCTTCTGCGGTGCGATCTGCTTGGCATCGGCGATGAATGCCTTGGCCTTCTCGACCAGGTCCGGGGTCAGGTGGTATCCCTGCTCGGGGCTGGCCGGCGGCTCGACCTGGTGGTTGTCATGGACCAGTTCCGGGTAGTACTGGTGGGTATCCCCGCCCAGGAATCCGTAGAAGCGTTCGAAGCCGCGGCCGAGCGGCCAGCGGTCATAGGGTCCCACGGCGGTATTGGTCTCTTCCGGCGACAGGTGCCATTTGCCCACGCAGTAGGTGTTGTAGCCGACCTGCCTGAGGATCTCCGAGAGCATGCCGTTCTCGAACGGCATGTAGCCGTCCGTGCCGGGGAAGCCCGTCGAGCCGTTGGACAGGCAGCCCATGTGGTTGGAATGGTGGTTGCGGCCGGTGAGCATCGAGGACCGCGACGGCGAGCACAGCGCGGTGGTGTGCATGTTGTTGTACAGCAGGCCATCGGCGGCCAGCGCGTCTATGTTCGGCGTCCTGATCGGGCTGCCATAGCAGCCGAGGTGGCCGTAGCCGGTATCGTCGAGGACGATGAACAGCACGTTCGGTGCGCCTTCGCGCGTGCGTACCATCGCCGGCCACGCCGGCGAGGATACGTCGGGGGTGCGGCCGATGATGCCGGGAAAGCGGGTTCCGGCCGGATACTCTTCAAGCGCCATGGGACACCTTTGGATCTTGGTACAGGGGAGAGTGCGCGCGGTCCGGGCGGATGGGCCCTGGCTAATCGTGTCCCTTGGCCATGAACTGCTCCACCACGTTGGACATGTCGAAGCTCTTGCCTCCCTGGACGGGCGGATACTTGGCGAGGGTCGTCAGGTGTTCCTTCATCAGCTCGCCCAGCGGACCGGTCTGCCATGACACCTTCTGGATCAGGTGACCGTAAGAGTCGCTGCTGTCATAGCTTTCGAACGGGTCCATGCGGATATTGAACACCAACGGCTTGCTGCGCCCCGTGATGGTCCCGTAATAGTCCTCGGCGGTGGAGAAGTGCCACTTCCACGGCCCCATCCGCAACGCGGTGAGCTTGGACTCGTTGTAGTGGAAGATGTGGTTGCGCGCAGACTGCTCGGACTTGCCCAGCCAATAGTCCAGGTTGTCCACGCCATCGATGTACTGCTGCTTCTCGTCCAGCACCTGCTCGCGGACATCCTTGACCCCGGCGGCGACGGCGAGCGTGGTGAACATGTCCTGGTGGGCCTGGATGCCGTTCTTCAGCTGCAGCGGGGCGATGACGCCGGGCCAGCGCAGCATCGAGATGACGCGCACGCCGCCCTCGTAAGTGGTCATCTTCTCGCCGCGCCACGGCGTGGTGCCGCCATGCGGCCAGGAGGAGTGCTCGGGCCCGTTGTCGGTCGAGTACCAGACGATCGTGTCTTCCTCCAGGCCGTTCTGCTTGAGCCAATCGAGCACGATGCCGATGTCGTGGTCATGCTGGAGCATGCCCGAGCCATGCAGGTCGGCCTCGGACGTGTATTTCTCCGCGGCATAGCGCCATTTGTCATTCAACCGCGTGTACAGGTGCATGCGGCTGGTGTTGAGCCAGACGAAGAAGGGCTCGTCCGCGTCCCTGGCCTGTTGCATGAACGCCAGCGCCGGCGGGATGAACTCCTTCTCGTCCACCTCGTGCATGCGCTCCTGGTGGAGCGGGCCGGTATCGACGATCTTCTGCCTGCCCACGCGGCCGAAGCGCGGATCCTCGGTGGGATCGTCCACGTCGGTGGCCCAGCTGTGGATCACCCCGCGCGCACCGAACTTCTTCTCGTAGGCCTCCAGGCTGCCGGCGTATTTCTCGGCGAAGTTGCGGTAATCACGCTGCTCATCCTCCTCGGAGACATTGAGGTGGTAGAGGTTGCCGAAGAATTCGTCGAACCCGTGGTTGGTCGGCAGGTGTTCGTTGCGGTCGCCCAGGTGGCTCTTGCCGAAGTGCCCGGTTCGGTATCCCGCCTTCTTCAGCACCTCCGCCAGGCAGGGCGAGGCCGGCTTCAGCCCGAGCGGATCGCCCGGCTGCCCGACCGTGACCATCCCCGAACGGATCGGGTACTGGCCCGTGATGAACGCCGCGCGCCCGGCCGTGCAGGACTGCTGGGCGTAGTGGTCGGTAAAGCGGATGCCTTCGTAGCCGATCCGGTCGATGTTGGGCGTGGTGTACCCCATCGTCCCCAGGCCGTACGCGCTGACGTTCTGCCAGCCGATGTCATCCCCCCAGATGACCAGGATATTGGGCTTCTTGCGGGATCCAGCGTCGGAGTTCATGGGGGCACCTGGGAGCCTTGCGGCGGATGGGAATCCCCACGATCTTCGAATCCGGCGCGGTCCAGCGGCATCGGTAAATCCACCAAGCGATGCCCAGTACTTTTACTGTGCGCAGGCAGGATGGCGACATGCGCCTTCGATCGCGTGGCCATCCCACCTGCACCCACCCGTGCGACACGGGCCAGTCGAGTGATCGGCGCCGATCACCGACGCGAGAGTTCGCGCCGAGATACGTGGACGACGCGCGACAATTCCTGCCGACATCACCCTGCCGTCACCCTGCCGTCATCCCGCCATCGCTTCGACTGCGGTGAGGCCGGCGTGCTCGCGATGCCCAGTAGATTTACTGAAGATCGCGCAGCGGAGCCGGCGGCAGAATCGAGGCCATTCAAGACCCCCACCGGAGATGAAGATGAACGAGTCGGTCGATCGCAGCAGACTGCCGATGCCCGAACCACCGTTCGGCGGAAAGATCGGTCCGACCTACAAGGAATCGACGTCGGAATGGCCGGCCTTGCCCACGCCGCCCCAGGGCGCGCCGAACGTGGTCATCATCCTCCTGGACGATGTCGGCTTCGGCCAGGCCTCGACCTTCGGCGGGCCGGTGGCCACCCCGGCGCTGGACAAGCTGGCCGCGGCCGGCCTGCGCTACAACCGCTTCCATACCACGGCGATCTGCGGGCCCTCGCGCGCGGCGCTGATCACCGGACGCAACCACCACAATTGCGGCTCGGGCTTCCTCGCCGAATGGGCAACCGGGTTCCCGTCCTACAACTGCATGATTCCGCAGAGCACCGCCACGATCGGGCGGATATTGAAGGACAACGGCTACAACACCTCCTGGTTCGGCAAGAACCACAACACGCCGGACTGGGAATCGAGCATCGTCGGCCCGTTCGACCGCTGGCCGACCGGACTGGGGTTCGACTACTTCTATGGCTTCATCGGTGGCGAGACCCACCAGTACTACCCGGTCCTGTTCGAGAACACCAAGCCGGTCGAACCGGACCGCTCGCCCGAAGAGGGCTACCACTTCATGACCGACATGACCGACCGGGCGATCGACTGGTTGCGCTACAGCAAGTCGGTCAACCCGGACAAACCGGTGCTGCTGTATTTCGCGCCCGGTGCGGCGCACGCTCCCCACCATGCGCCCAAGGAATGGCGCGAGAAGTACGCCGGCCAGTTCGACCAGGGCTGGGACGAGGTGCGCGAGGAGACCTACCAGCGCCAGCTGGCCGGCGGCATCATCCCACCCGGCACCGGCAACACGCCGCGTCCGGAATGGGTGAAACCCTGGGCCTCGCTGGGCGCGGATGAGCAGCGCCTGTACGCGCGCTTCATGGAGAACTTCGCCGGCTACCTGTCGTTCGCCGACCACGAATGCGGGCGGCTGATCGATGCGATCGGGCAGCTGCCGGATGCGGACAATACCCTGGTGTTCTACATCGTCGGCGACAACGGGGCCAGCTCCGAAGGCGGCTTTACCGGCACGGTGAACGAGGTGATGAACCTCAATGGCCTGCCCTCCAACCTGGAAGACAACCTCAAGGTCATCGACGAGATCGGCGGTCCCGACACCGAGCCGCACTATCCGCTCGGCTGGGCCTGGGCCGGCAACGCCCCGTTCCAGTGGGTCAAGCAGGTCGCCAGCCACCTGGGCGGCTCGCGCAACCCGATGGTCGTGTCCTGGCCGGCACGGATCACCGATGGCGGCGGGCTGCGCAACCAGTTCAGCCACCTCATCGACATCCTGCCCACCGTGCTGGACGTGGCCGGCATCCCCGCCCCGGATGCCGTCAACGGCATCGCGCAGAAGCCGATGGACGGCGTCTCGCTGGTGACCACCTTCTCCGACGCCGGCGCGCGCCCGGTACGCGAGCGCCAATACTTCGAGGTGTTCAGCAACCGCGCCATCTACGACCAGGGCTGGATCGCCTGCGCACAGCACACCTTCCCGTGGCGCCAGGATTTCGCGCCCGGCAACTGGGACAAGGACAAGTGGGAGCTGTACCACCTCGACGAGGATTTCAGTGAAAACACCGACCTGGCCGCCCAGCATCCGGACAAGGTCGAGGCGCTGAAGAAGCTGTTCGACGAGGAATGCCGCAAGTACGGCGTGCTGCCGCTCGACGACCGCGGTTCGGGACGCCTCACCGAGCCCAAGCCCGCCCCGGGCGGCGCCGACCCGAAGCGGCGCAGGTTCACCTACTATCCCGGCGCGGTGCGCCTGGCCGAGACGGCCGCGCCCAACACCAAGAACCGCTCGCACCGCATCGACGTGCACATCGACAAGCCCGGCGACGGCGTGCTGCTGGCCGAAGGCGGCCAGTCCGCCGGCTTCGTGATCTACGTGAAGGACGGCGTGCCGACCTACCACTACAACTTCTTCGAGGTCGAGCGCACCTCCATCGCCTCCTCGGCCAAGCTGCCCGACGGGCCGTGCACGGTGTCCTTCGAGTTCCGCTACGACGGCAACGGCGCCGGCAAGGGCGGCGAGGCGGTACTGATCCTGGATGGCAAGGAGGTCGGCAAGCAGCGCATCGAGCGCACCGTGGCCGGGCGCTTCGGCATCGACACCTTCGGCGTCGGCTGCGATACCGGCTCGCCGGTATGCAAGGACTACAAGCCCCCGTTCGCGTTCACCGGCGAGCTCGGCAAGGTCGAGATCCTGCTGGGTGACCCCGGCCTCAGCGAGGCCGAGGAACGCGAGCTGCAGGCGAAGTTCCACGCAGGCATCAACTACTGAACCTGCCCACGCCGTCGACGGCGGCGGGGCCCCAGAGGAGCACAGACCCATGGCAAGCAAGAAGGCGCAGGCCAACCCGGAAGCATCCCGTGCCGGGACACCGGACATCCTGCCGCGCCCGGATTTCAAGTTTCCCGGCGAAGTCGGCCGGACCTACCTGGAGTCTGATCCGCCGCAGTTCCCGCAGCCCACCGATGCACCCGCGCAGGCACCGAACATCGTCCTGCTGCTGGTCGATGACTGTGGATTCGGCCAGTACGGCACCTTCGGTGGCGCCATCCCCTCGCCCACGATGGACAGGCTGGCCGCCGAGGGCCTGCGCTTCAACCGCTTCCATACCACGGCGCTGTGCAGCCCGACCCGTGCCGCGCTGATCACCGGCCGCAACCACCACTCGGCATCGTTCGCCGGCATCACCGAGGTCGCCACCGGCTATGACGGCTATACGTGCGTGTTGCCCAAGAGCTGCGGGACGATCGGCGAAGTGCTGCGGCAGAACGGCTACATGACCGCGTGGATCGGCAAGAACCACAACACCCCGCCGTGGGACACCAGCCAGGCCGGCCCGTTCGATCGCTGGGCCAACGGCCTGGGTTTCGACTATTTCTACGGCTTCAACGCCGGTGACATGAACCACTGGGACCCGGTCCTGTACGAGAACCGCAACCTGGTGCCGAAGTCGACCGACCCGGATTACCACCTCACCACCGACATCGCCGACAAGGCCATCGCCTGGGTGCGCCAGGTCAAGAGCATCGCCGCTTCCCGCCCCTACATGCTCTACGTGGCGACCGGTGCCACCCACGCACCGCACCACATCTGGAGCGAATGGGCCGACAAGTTCAAGGGCCAGTTCGACGGCGGCTGGGACAAGTACCGCGAGCTGACCCTGGAGCGGCAGAAGAAGCTGGGCGTGGTGCCCAAGGACACCAAGCTGACCACGCGTTCGAAGGGGCTGCCGGCGTGGAGCTCGCTCAATGCCGACCAGAAGCGCCTGTATGCCCGGATGATGGAGGTATTCGCCGGCTACGCCGCCCATTGCGACCACGAGCTGGGCCGCGTGGTGGATGCCTGCAAGGCGCTTCCCGGTGGCGACAACACCATCTTCATCTACATCGCCGGCGACAATGGCGCCAGCGCCGAAGGCGGCCTCGAAGGTTCACTGTGCGAGAACCTGTTCTTCAACGGCATCATCGAGAAGTGGCAGGACAACATCAAGGTCATCGACGAGCTCGGCGGACGCAAGCACTTCAACCACTTCCCGTCGGCGTGGGCCCATGCGATGAACACGCCCTTCCAGTGGACCAAGCAGGTGGCGTCCCACTTCGGCGGCACGCGCAACCCGATGATCATCTCCTGGCCAGCCAGGATCAGGGACAAGGGCGGGCTGCGCAGCCAGTTCCTGCACACCATCGACCTGGTCCCGACCCTGTACGAACTGTGCGGGATCACCGCCCCGCGCGAGCTCAACGGCGTGGAGCAGAAGCCGATAGAAGGCACCAGCTTCGCCGCCGCGTTGTGGGATGCCAAGGCACCTGAAACACGCAGGACGCAGTATTTCGAACTGGGCTGCAACCGTGGCCTCTACCACGATGGCTGGATGGCCTCCTCGCCTTCATTCGTGCCTTGGGATCCGGTCCGCGGCAGCTGGGATCCCGACACCGCCCCCTGGGAGCTGTACAACATCGATGAGGACTTCTCCCAGGCCAACGACCTGGCGCGGAAGCATCCGGACAAGCTCCGGCAGTTGCAGGACACCTGGTGGGTGGAGGCGGCCAAGTACAACGTGCTGCCGCTGGACTGGCGCGCGACCGAGCGCTTCAACTCCGAGGCCATGGGCCGGCCAAGCCTGGTCCGTGGGCGCGAGGAGATCACCTACTACCCCGGCACGATCGCCGTACCCGATGCCGCCTCGCCGCCCATGCTCAACAAATCATGGACGATCACCGCCGACATCGAGGTTCCCAAGGGCAAGGCCGAGGGCATGATCGTCACCCATGGCGGCCTGGAAGGCGGCTACGGGCTGTACCTGCGCGATGGCAAGCCCACCTTCGTGTACAACTTCCTGTCGCAGGAGCGGACCACGGTCGCGGCCACGCAGCCACTTCCCCCGGGCAAGACCAAGCTGGTCGTCGACTTCAGGTACGACGGTGGCGGCGTCGGCAAGGGCGGCACGCTCACCCTCAGCGCCAACGGCAAGACCCTGGCCAAGGGACGCCTCGAACGCACCGTGCCGGCACAGTTCTCGCTGGGCGAAGGGCTGGACATCGGCATGGACATCGGCTCGCCGATCGACTTCACCTACGAGCTGCCCTTCGCCTACACCGGCACCATCAAGCAGGTGCAGATCAGGCTTGGCAAGACGGACGTGGCACCGAAACGGCCGTCATCCGCGGCGAAGAAGACGCCAGCGGCGCGCAAGGCGGCCCGGGCATAGCCGGGAGCGACGGCAGGGCCGGCGCTTGCCCGCCCTGTCGCCGCCCGGACGCCACGACGCCACGCCGGCGTCAGGCGGCTTCAAAGTCGCCTGGCCGCCAGGTGCCATCAAAGGCAGGTGCTTGCGGGCCATAGATGCGCAGGTAGGCGAACCATCCCTTGCCGGGGATCGTGCGGATCCAGCGCGAAGCCGCATCGCCGGCGGGCGCCTCCGGCCCGAAGTGCAGTTCGACATGGGTACCTGCGGCATCCTTCAGCTCGAACAGCGACCGCAGCGCCGCCTTTGCCTGCGGCGTCTGGATCTGCGAGCGGGTCTGCATGTCGTAGACGGTCACCGACCAGAACAGCTTGCCGGGCACCGGCAACGGCACGCGCAGCACGTAGGCCTTGCCGCCATCCAGCGCCGTCCCGTCCTTGTCGGTGCGGCCGAGCCAGTAAAGCGAGCCGGCCTGGGTATCGCGCCGGAACATTGCCGGCGATGCACCGATCGCCTGGTAGAACCACTTGTCGCGGGCTTCCAGGTCATAGTGCGTCGCCGCGTTGAAGTCGCCGTCCTCGAAACGCAGCGCGGCGTACTGCCACTGCCGGTCCTTCCAGACGAAGCGGTCCGGACGCCGGTCGCCGAATGACTGCACCCGCATCAGCGCGTTGCCCTCGACGGCGGCCCGCTCGAGGATCGAGCGCAGCCGGGCATCCGGCGCGAACGGCTTGCCTTTCTCGATGCCCAGTGCCGCCAACTCGCCGTAGAACGCGCGATAACCCTCGAACACCGGTTCGTGGTCGAGGGTCCGGTGCAGTACTTCCCAATAGCCGAAGTTGGTTTCCCACTCCAGCGGCGTGGTGTCCTGCTGCTTGCCCGTCACGTCGAGCCATTGCGGCTCGTCCCAGGGGGTCTTCGGATCCAGCGGATAGACCTTGATCGTCTTCAGGCGTTCCTTCGCGGCGGCCACGTCGCCGCCCACCGGCAGCGAGCGTGCACCGACGATCTGCAGGTTGCTGCTGGCCCGGTGGACGTAATAGCCACTTGCCGGCACCTCGCCGCTCCAGTCCGGCGGGAGCAGCAGGTGCTTGCCGCCGTTGCCGGCATCCGGACCCGGCAGGCCCATGTCGGCGACCCAGCGCTGGTTGACGTCCATCGAGCACACGATCAGCGGGCCCGGCGCCAGCTCGACCACCAGTGGGCCGACCGAAAGATCGAGCATGAGCGGTCCGTACGGGGTATCGGAGTTCGCGGTGAACACCAGCTGCGCCGGCGCGCAGTCCAGGATTCCGAAGACCTTGTTCGCGACCACGCCGATCTGCTCGTTGCCGCGCACGATGGCCGCGCCGGAGACGGTCGGGTAGAAGAAGCGGTAAGCCTCGATCGCCCGATGCAGGTCACTGCGGTCGTAGGCGTCGCGGGCGGTCTGTTCGCTCGGGGCGCCGAGCACGAAGCTGAATTCGTCGGACATGACCCATCTCCTGCTGGAAATGCGTCAGTCTGCGACCGCGCCCCTGCGGCTGCCACGGGAATATTTCGCGCCGCCCGGCAGTAAAACTACCGGTCGAACGGGCAGGCCCGGTGCCAGGCGCCGGACCGCGCCATGGTCAGAACGCGACCTGCAGCGTGGCACTGGCGGTGAGCTCGTCGATGCCGCCGTAGTCGGCTGCATCCACCGCCACCGAGAATGTCGTGTTGCCCTGCCAGGTATGGCTGAAGTCGGCACCATAGCGAACGCCATGGCGGTTGCCGGGGTCGGCGGTCGCGGTGAACGGCGTGCCGTCCTCGAAACGGGCCGTGCGGCTGTCGCGGTCCGGGCGGTCGTCCACGTAGAAGACATAGGCCCGCAGCACCGGCAGCCCGGAGGCACTGGAAAACAGGTGCCGCGCGGAAAGGCCCAGCTCGCCGTGGTCCGCGCTGCTCGTGGCGCGGTCATAGCGCAGGTCCAGTGCGCCGGCGCCCAGTTCGGCATACGCGTCGTCGACGAAGCGCTGGTGGCGCAGCACCAGCATCGGTTGCAGCAATGTGCGCGCTCCCAGCGCGACGCTGTACCCCAGGGTCGCCGAGAGTGTCTGCCCGGCACCGTCGCGATCACCGCTGGCGGTACGCTCCAGCTCGGCCACCTGGATCAGCCGCAGTCCCGACAGATCCTGCCGGTTGTACTCGTAGGCGCCAGCAACGAACCAGCGGCTCGTCCACCAGTAGGAGCCATACAGCGCGCCGGCCCAACCGGCCATGCGCGTGCTGCCCAGGCCGGTCTCGCCGGAGAATCGCTGGTCCTGGTCGGTGCGGGCAAGGTAGGCACCGGCCAGGCCGGACTCGCCGAGCGCATGGTCGAGCCCGACGGTGAAATCCCAGCCATGCCAGTCGTAGCCCGGGCGCGCCCGGTCGTGGCGGTCGCTGTCGCCATCCTGGTAGCCCGTGCTCACCCACAGGCCGGCGTCGGGCTCACGCAGCCGATAGGCATCGATGAAGGCATCCGAGGCGGCATGGAACTGGGCAAACCGCTCGTCCAGTCGCGCCATCCGGCCAGCGGCCGCGGAGCGGTAGGCCTGCGCCAGCGCGCCGACATCGCGCGGGCACGCCGACACCAGGCCGTCGATGAAGTCATCCGGCAGCTGCCACACCATGGCGCCGAGCACGCGGGCGCGATCCCCCACCGCGCCAACGCGGTCACGCTGCAGGCTGCGCGCGCAATCCAGGATGCTGCGCGCATCGTCCGGGTCGACGTTGTCATCCAGCGAACGGCTGCTGATCTGCAGCTGCACGCTGTCGGGGTTGTAGATCGTGGTCAGCGTCGCGCCGGCGAACTGCATCTGCGTCGGCGTGGCGAAGCGCCCCTCCACGCCACCACCGGCCGGCAGGTAGGTGTAGAGCAGATCATTGGCGAACACGCCCAGGCGATCGGGCACGTAATCGACCTCGCCCGCCAGCGATGCCCTGCCCCCGACCTGCAGTTCGTCGAAGTTGCCACGGTCGTCGAACTCGACCTGCAGCACGCCTCCGGCAGCCTGGACGTAGTCGCCGGTGACCGTCAGGCGACCGATGGAGGCACCCGGCGCGACGATGCCGCCATTGTCGATGCCGCCCACGCGGCCATGCCCGCCCAGCACGGCGCCCGGCCCGACCCGCACCGTGGACAGCAGGCCACCCTCCACCTGCAGGCGCCCGGCATCGACCCAGGTCGGGCCGGAATAGCGGTTGTCGCCGGAAAGCCACAACGTGTTTCCGCCCTGCTTGCGCACCGCGCCGCTGCCGCTGATCTGCCCTGCATACACCAGGTCACTGCCACGATCGAAGACCAGCAGGCCATCGTCGACGATGTCGCCGAGCACGCTGCCGCGCGCACCGCCGTTGCCCAGCTGCAGGGTGCCGGCGCTGATCGTGGTAGCGCCCGAATAGGCCTGGTCCGCGCTGAACACCAGCGTGCCGGTGCCCTGCTGCAGCACCACGCCCGAGCCGGAGATCACGCCCTGGTAGGTGAAGGCATCGGCGCGATCGAACACCAGCGTGCCGTTGTCGAGGATATCGCCGGCCACGCTGCCCGCGCTGCCTCCGTTGCCGAGCTGCAGGGTGCCGGCGCTGATGGTGGTGCCGCCGGAGTAGGCCTGGTCGGCACTGAATACCACGGTTCCCGCGCCCTGCTGCAGCACGCTGCCGGTTCCGGAGATGTGGCCGTCGAAGGCCAGCACGTCGGAGCGGTCGAACACCAGCCAGGTGTTGTCCACCACATCGCCGGCCACGCTGCCGGTGCTTCCGCCATCGCCCAGCTGCAGCACGCCGGCAAGGACCTGGGTGCCACCGGAATAGGTGTGGTCGCCGGTAAGGCGCAGGATCGCGTCGCCCTGCTGCACCAGCGCACCCTGGCCACTGACGATGCCCGCATAGGTGATGTCGTCGGCGCGATCGAACACCAGAACGCCCTGGTCGAGGATGTTGCCCGTCACGCTGCCGGTGGTGCCGCCGTTGCCCAGCTGCAACGTGCCCGCGGCGATCGTGGTGCCACCGGCATAGTCATGGTCCGCGGTCAGCACGAGCGTGCCGGGGCCGTCCTGGACGAGCGCACCGCTGCCGGTGATGCGCCCCTCGTGGACAAGCGTGCTGTCGTGCGCGAAGACCAGCACGCCGTTGTCGAGGATGTCGCCGCTGACACTGCCGGTCACGCCCCCGTCGCCCAGCTGCAGCGTGCCGGCGAGAATCGACGTGCCGCCGGTGTAATGGTGGTCGGCGGTGAGCACCAGGGTACCGGCCCCTTGCTGCACGAGCTGGCCGGCGCCGGTGATGATGCCGTCGTAGGCCAGCGTGTCGGCACGATCGAACACCACTGTGCCCTCGTTGAAGAGGTTGCCGGGCAGGTTGCCGCTGGTGCCGCCGGTCCCTACCTGCAGCGTGCCGGCCATCACCGCGGTAGCGCCGAGATAGTCGTTGTCGCCGGCCAGCACCAGCGTGCCCGCGCCGAGCTTGACCAGGCCGCCCGGGCCGTCGATCCCGTGCGTGGCCACGAGGGTATGGGCCTGGGTATCAAGGGTGCCGTTGCCGGCGCCCAGCTGCAGGTCGCGCGTCGCGGCGAGCGAGAACGAAGCATCCGCGCGCAGCGTGCCGGCATCGAGCCGCAGCACGCCGTCCGGGCCGCCCAGGGCGGCATCGCCGGCGATGGCAAGCGTGCCGGCGCTGACGGTGGTGTCACCGACATAGGTATTGGCCGTGCCCAGCACCAGGGTGCCGTCGCCGAGCTTGGTCAGGTTGCCCGCCCCGCCCAGCACGCCGGTCCAGTCCAGCGTGGTGGCGGCATCGACCTCAAGCGCACCGCCATTGCCGCCCAGGGTGATGCCGCGGGCACTGGCGAAACTGCTGGTCGAACGCAGGGTGCCGCCATCCAGCGTGATGCCGCCAGCGCCGCCCAGGTAGGCATCGGCGCCGACCTGCAGCGTGCCGCCCTCCACCCGGGTACCACCGGAGTACGTATTGGCGCCGGACAGCACCAGCGTGCCGCCATCGGTCTTGCGCAGCGTGGCGGGTGCCGCGCCATCGACGATGGCCGTGGCGATCGTGGCGGTGGTGTCGGCGTCGGTGCGCACGACGAAATCCGCGCCGGCCCGCAGTGATCCTCCGCCACCGTCGATGCGATACCCGTCGCTGGCGAACTGCATGCCGCCCACGTCCACGTTCTCGCCGAGGGTGACGGTACCGGCGGCGCCCTGGAAGATCGCGAACGCACCTGCCGTCCAGCTGCCATCAAGCAAGCCATCGACGCCGGTCCAGTTGGTGGTGGTGGTGTTCCAGGTGCCGTCGCCGCCTTCGATGGCGCCGTTGCCGACCGTGTTGCTGCCATCCCAGAACCGGTTGGTATAGCCGCCGGCCTGCACCATCAGGTTCACCTGGCCGGCGACTGCGGTCTGCACGACGAAGTCGGTCGCCACGAAGCCACCCGGCACCGAACCGATGTCCAGTCCGTTGTTGGTGAAGTTGCCCCCGTAGTCGATCAGCCGGTATACCCCGGTACCGAAACCATCCAGGCCCTGCACGTTCAGGCTGCCGTCGAGGACCAGCGCCCCCCCGACGGTGACCAGGTCGTTGATGCCGCCGCCCACCGTACCTGCGGGCCCGAGTTCGTAATCCAGCTGCGCGGTCGGCGCCAGCGTGAGCGACCCCACGGTCAACGTGCCGGCGCTGGCACCCGGGGCAAGGTGGCCGCCGTCCAGGACGCCGACCGCGCCGTTGATCCTGCCGGTTCCGCCGAGCGTGGCCCCGGCCTGCACCGTGACCGCGCTGCTGTTGGAACCATTGACCCGGAGCGTGCCTGCCTCGACCTGGGTGCCACCGGCATAGGTGTTGGCGCCCCACAGGTCCAGGCTGCCCTGGCCGCGCTTGACCAGCGGCACGCCCGCGGCAGCGGCGATGCTGTCGGTGCCCGCCGCCAGCGAGCCCGCACTGCCGATGTCGGCGACGGCGTCGGTACCCAGGTCGAACACCATGCTGCCGGCCGCGGCATACAGGAAGCCACCGGCGGTGCCGGCGCGGTTGCCACTGGAAACCAGCGTCGCGCCCGGCGCCATGGCCAGGCTGAAACCGCCGCCCGCGTAGAACGCGCCGCCCTGCACCCGGGCACTGTTGTTGGTGACCTGCAGCGCCTGGTGGTCGCCGGAGATCGCAAGCGCGCCGGGGGTGTAGATCGCCCCGCCCAGCCCGGCGCCGGTGGTGCCGCTGGCCGCGGCGTTGCTGTCGAATACCAGGCGCGAGGAGGCGCCGCCGAGGGTCACCGAACCCGCGGTGCCCGAGGCGATGGCCCCGCCATTGCCGCCGGCGCGGTTGTTGATGAAATCCAGCTCACCTGCCACCACCGGTGCCAGCAGCACGGCCTTGGCGCTGAATATCGCTCCCCCCCAGCTGCCGCTGGGTCCGGTGCCGGTGGACGAGGACACCGCGTTGTCCGCGAAGCGCACGCTGCCATAGGTGCCGGACAGGGTGAGATCCTCGAAATAGCCGAGCAGCGCGCCGCCGGACGTGAGGCCGCTGTTGCCGATGGCCTCGAACGCGCCGGTGGTGCGGGCATCGATCAGGAAGTCGTTGCCAACGCCGATCGCACCGCCGCCGTCCACCACCGCGCGGTTGCCGGTCAGGCTGATCGAAGCATAGCTGCCCCGCAGCGAGAGCGTGCTGTTCGAGTAGGCGGCGTCGATGAAGCCGCCGAACGAGGCGGCGGTGTTGTTGCGCGCGACCAGGCTGCCGCTGGTAGTGGTATCGATGACCATGGGGCCGTCGCTGACACGCAAGGCGCCCCCCATCCCGCGTGAGGCACTGTTGACCTGGGTGCTGTTGCCCTCGACCAGGATGTCGGTGTAATTGCCCTCGATCGTCATGCCGTGGTTCGCCAGCACGGCGCCACCATCGGACCCGGCGATGTTGTCGCGGATCGTCAGCGGCGCGGCGGCACCGGTGTTGCGCAGCAGTACGGTCTCATAGGCATACAGCGCCCCGCCGCCGCCCCGCGACAGGATGACCGTGCTGCCCATGGCGGTGGCGTAGCGGGCGGTGTTGCCGCTGAGGCTGATCGCGCTGAACTCGCCATCGATGCTGATGGTGCCGGCATAGATGCCTCCGCCCTGCGAACCGTTGTTGCCCGAGATGTCGAGTACGCCGCCACTGCCGGTGATCGATACCGGACGCGTGGTCGATGCATACACGGCACCGCCGCTGCCCGAGCCGGTGACCAGGGTCTGGTTGTCCACCAGCCACAACCCCTGCGTGCCGGGGCTGAAGGCCAGCGTGCCGGTGCTGTAGACGCCCGCGCCGTGGCTGGAAGCGCGGTTGCCGGTCAGGCGCAGGTCGCCACGCAGCTCCAGCGTGGCGCCGGTGTTCACGATCGCCGCGCCCCCCAGGCCGGTGAAGGAAGGCGCGGTCCAGGTGAGCACCGTGCCCGGCGCGGCCTCGATGACGTCGGCGCTGTTGGCGGCCGCGCTGGCACGTCGCGCCAGCGCCAGGTCGGCGCCAAACAGCAGGCGCGCGACATTGCCGCCGGTACCGTTGAGGGTCACCAGCCCGGTGCCGGTGCCCAGGGCCGACGCCGCATCCAGCCCGAGGGTACCGGCCAGCACCTGCGTGGCGCCGCTGTAGCTGTTGGCGCCGGTGAGCAGCAGGGTGCCGGTTCCGGTCTTCTGCAGGCCGCCGCTGCCGGCCAGGGTGCCGCTGATCGTGGCGGTCATGCCGTCGGCCACGCCCAGCGGCGTGGCGGCCGTGGTCGTGGTCAGCGGCCCACCGCCCAGCACGTAACCATCGACATTGAACTGCGCGCCGCTGAAGGTCACCGTGCCTGCGCTGGCATCCACCGTCACGATTCCGGGGATGCCGGCGAACACCGCGGTGTTTCCCGCTGTCCAGCGGCTGTTGGCAGTGCCGCCGGCATTGGTCCAGTTGGTATTGGCGGTGGCCGCGCTCCAGGTGCCGTTGCCACCGCCGACGCTGCCATCGGCCGTCAGCTGGCTGCCGTCCCAGTACTGCGCCACGACCGCGGTCACCTGCTGCGCCGCCGCCGGCGGCGCCAGCACCAGGGACGACAACGCGCAGGCGATCGCCCCCGCGAGGGTTGCGCGGCGGATCACGATCGGCCGGTGGCCGCGATTCCATCGCTTCATGGGGTCTCCACGCCGCAAACGGGGGAAGCGGCGACCCTGCCGGAACAGCCCGGATTCCAATGCTGGAACGCAGGATGGCAGCAGATCCGGCCCGCGACCTCGGTACAACTACTGACGCCGGACAGGCGCGTGGCAATTCAGCAAACGCGCAGCACGCACCGCCCCGCTGTCGAGCCGGGCCCGCCTGGATCGTCGCCCCCATGACCCTGGACGGGAGGCGAGGACATGGGCAGGCTGATCGTGGAACAGATCATCAGCGTCGACGGCCATGCCGCCACGCTGGACGGCGGCATCGATTTCTTCGTGAATGCGCGCGCGATCAACGAAGCCGACCAGGACCAGCTGCAGCTGCTGCAGACCGTCGCTGCGATCGTGCTGGGCAGGACCACCTATGCCATGTTCGCCAGCTACTGGCCCAACGCCGATCCGCGTGAGGAACCGGTGGCGGTTCCACTCAACAGCCTGCCCAGGTACGTGGTCTCCAATACCCTGGCCGAAGCCCCCTGGGGCGACCACGGCGACGCGGCGACCGTGCTGCGCGGCGACGGCGTGGCCGCGGTACGCGCGCTGCGCGGGCGCATCGACGGCGACATCATCATCTGGGGCAGCCTGAGCCTGTGCGAGGCCCTGCTGCGCGCCGGCGAAGTCGACCTGCTGCGGCTGCGCCTGGTGCCGGTGCTGATCGGCGCGGGACGCTCGTTCAACCCACGCGACGCCGGCCTGCTTCCGCTGGCACTGCGTTCGGTGCGCGGATATCCGCAGGGCCTGGTGGTGCTGGAATACGACTGCCAGCGCGGGGAAGCGCCGGACCCTGCCGCTTATTCGCCCAGGTAGAAATCGATCGGGATCAGCTCCACCGCCCAACCGGCCGCTTCCCCCAGCGAGGCCGCCGGATGCATCGCGGCGATGCGCAGCGCATCCTCGCGCGTCTCCGCCTCGATGATGAACAACCCGCCGACCACTTCCTTGGACTCGGCGTACGGGCCATCGCTGACATGCGTGCCACCGGTACGCGGCCGCAGCGTGCGCCAGGTATCGAGGTCGCCAAGCGAGGCGGACACCCGCACCTTCCCGGTCGCACGCATCTTCTCGTCCAGCGCGGGACACTGGCTGACCAGCGCCTGGATCTGCTCCGGCGACATGGCGGCGAATTTCTCGGGGGTGAAGTACGCCAGGCCAAGGTATTTCATGGGCAATCCTTCCGGTTGGGATGCAGGGGCGACGAAGCGGCTGGCCACGGATCGACAATACCCGCCGCGCCACCGACGATGCCTACCCTACTCTTCCGCGCCGGATACCCCGGCACCGGGCAGCGGCGCGACGGCCTCCGCTGCCGGCGCCGGCAGGCGCAGCACCAGGTAGCGCATGAACCACTGGGTGATCGGTCCAACGCACAGGGCGAACACCAGCGTGCCCAATCCGGCGGTGCCGCCCAGCGCCATGCCCAGCAACAGCACCACGATCTCGATGCTGGTTCGCACGCGCTGGATCGAGCCGCCGGTGCGGCGCACGAAGCCGGTCATCAGGCCGTCGCGCGGCCCGGTGCCGAGCTGGGCGCCCACGTAAAGCGCGGTGGCCAGCGCGCAGAACACCACTCCGCCGACCAGGCAGGCCCAGCGCATCGGCAATGAATCCGGTGCATCGAGCATGCGCAGGCCGAGATCGGTGAATGGTCCCAACAGCAGCGTGTTGGCCACCGTACCGAGCCCGGGCATCTGCCGCAGCGGAATCCACAGCAGCAGCACGGCCAGGGCGACCAGGACCATGATCGTGCCGATGGACAGCGGCAGGTGCCGCGCGGCGCCCTGGTGGAACACGACCCAGGGCGACCCACCCAGCGCGCTGTTCATCATCAGCGCGTTGGAGACGCCATACAGCCACAGGCCGACGAGCAGGCGTACGAGGCGTTCGGGCAGGCGACCGGCGCGCAGCTGGTCGAGGGGACCGAGGTTGGCCAGTCCAAGCGAGGTATGGGTCTTCATGGCGCCAGTATCAGCACGATTGGCACTACCACGTAGAGCCAATTCGCGGATACTGGCACCATGAACCGCAACCTGACGCCAGACCACCTGGCCACTTTGATCGGGCAGTTCCCCCGCAAGCCGGCTTACCGCGGACTGCGCCAGGTCCTGCAGGAACTGATCGGCGACGGCCGCATTCCGCTGGGCACGCGGCTGCCCAGCGAGCGCGCGGTATCGCAGGCGCTCGCGGTGTCGCGCAATACGGTGACGCGGGCCTATGCGGACCTGGTCGGCGCCGGCTTCGCCACCACCCGCCAGGGCGCCGGCACCTACGCCGCTGTTCCCGAGGGGCGCCGGCGCGCGCACGAACACGCGCTGCGTTCGTTCGCAGGCGCGCAGGCCGCCGACGGCAGCATCGATCTCAACTGTGCCTCGACGACCGCCATCGCCGGCATCGGACCGGCCTACGAGCGCGCCCTCGAACGCCTGCCCGGCCACCTCGGCACCGACGGCCATCGGCCCACCGGCCTGCCGGGCTTGCGCGAACTGATCGCGCAGCGGTTCACCCGCCGCGGCCTGCCGACCGATCCGGAACAGATCATGGTGACCTCCGGCGCATTGGCGGCCACGGCGGTGATCGCGCGCGCGATGTCACGTGCCGGCGACCGGGTGATGGTCGAATCGCCGGTGTACCCGAACGTGATCGAGGCGCTGAAGCTGGGCGGCGCGCGACTGGTCGCCGCCCCCATGGGCGATGCACTGGGCAGCGATGGCTGGGACCTGGACGGCATCGAGGCCACGCTCACGCAGACCCGGCCACACCTGGCCTACCTGATCCCGGATTTCCAGAATCCCACCGGCTTCCTGATGGCCGATGCCCAGCGCGCCCGCTACGCCGCCGCGCTGCAGGCCACGCGCACGGTGCCGATCATCGACGAGTCACTGCAGGCCCTGGCCCTCACCGACGCGGCCATGCCCCTGCCCTTCGCCGCCCATGCGCCGGGCGCCATCACCGTGGGCAGCGTGTCGAAGCTGTTCTGGAGCGGGCTGCGCGTGGGCTGGATCCGCGCGCCGCGCGAGATGCTCGACCGGCTGGTCAAGGCACGGTTGCAGCTGGACCTGGGCACCGCGTTGTTCGACCAGCTGGTCGTCAGCGAGCTGCTCGAAGACGAAGCCTTGATCGCGATGCGGCGCGAGCTGCTGCGCCAGCGCCGCGACGTGCTGGCCGGCGCGATCGCCGACCAGCTGCCCGAATGGCGGTTCCGCCTGCCGGAAGGCGGCATGACGCTGTGGCTGCAGTTGCCCGGCGGCAGCGCCACGCAGCTGGCGGCGAGTCTTGAGGCCGTCGGCGTGCATGTGCCGCCCGGCCCGATGTTCAGCGTCGAAGGCGGCGCCGACCAGTGGCTGCGCATCCCCTACGTGCGACCGGAGGAGGAGCTGCTCGAAGCGGTGCGGCGGATCGCGGACGTCTGGTCCAAGGCGCCCGCGCGAAACCCGGGCCGACGCGAGGCAACGAGGGCGGTCATCCTGTAGCACCCGGCACTATGGTGCGTCGCGTTGGCCGTGCTGCCGGTCGAGGATCTGCATCCGCGTCACCTTCACGCTGCCCTCGGCCAGTTCCGGCAAGCGGGAGAACCAGGCTTGAACATGCGGGGTAGCGTTGTGGGCCTCGAAGTCCGCCTGGCTGGCGAAGATCTCGTAGAAGACGAAATGGCCCGGCGCCTGGCGGTCCTCGTGCAGGAAGTACAGGAGATTGCGCGGCTCGGCCCTGACCTTTGCCACGAGCGGCAAGGTGATCGCGCGCAGCGCGTCTTCCTTGCCGGGCTTGGCACGGATCTCGGCGACCACGGCGTACGCATCGGCGGGAATGTCGCCGTAGCGGGCCACCGATGTGTCGCCCGCCAGGGCGCCGGCCGCCAGCAGCGAGGTGGCGGCGATGACCGGGATACCGAAAGACAGGAAACGGTTCATGGCGGAGATTCCTTCTTTGGTCGATGGCTCAGCTGCCGGATACGAGCCGCTGCCGGGCCGAGAATGCGTCATCGAAGACACGCTTGACCGGGCCCAGCGCCTGGACGAATTCCAGCTGTTCGCCTTCCGGACCCTTGCAGTAGATCAACCGCCAGCCGTTCGACTTGCCTTCGGTGATGCCGTTGCTGTTGGCTTCCAGCGGCGCGGCGCGGCGCTCCTGCTCTGAACTGACGGTCAGCACGCGGTTGGCACGCACGTGGTTCATTCCACGCCGCGCGGACTCCGCCTCCAGGTCGGCGATGAACCGGTTGAAGTCGACTTCGTCGCGGATGTGGAAGCAGATATGCATCATCCGCGGGAACGCGGGACTCATGTGATCCAGCGCCTCCGCGAAAGAATCGCCATTGCCGGCCGGCTGGCCGGCGTCGCGGTACTGCAGCAGCTCGAGCACCACGTTGTCGAACTGGATGAAGCGCACGTCCAGGCGCTGTGCGCCGCTGCGCAGGTCCGGGATGCCCATCGTGAGCGGATTGACCCGGCGCGCGTTGGCCTCGATCACCTGGTCGGTGAGCAGCGTGTTGTGGATGCGTTCGCCGTGGAAGTCTCCGTCCCGCATCACCTCGGTGCCACCGAGCACCTCGGTGTAGAACGCGTACGCGCGATCCATGTTCTGCACGGTCAGCCCGAAATGCTGCACGCCGCGCAGGCGGCCGCCGATGGCGCTGGCCGAACCTGCCACATTGCTTCTTGCCGATGCCGCGCCCTGCGCGAATGCGCCGGGAATGGCCGCGGCGGCCAGGCCGCCGATGGCGACGCCGGCGGCCTGGAGCACGCCGCGCCGTTGCAGGTCGGCATTGTCTGGATCTGTACGATGGACCATGACGCTCTCTCCTGAGGAATGGGCAAACTGGCTGGAGTCGTCCAGGCGGCCGCAGCATGCGCATCCCGGCGCCTGTGCGAATTCCCCGAACGGGTAATCGCCGCGCCGCCGCCCTCTGCTATCAATCCGGGCATCTGCCGCCTGGAGCAGCGCATGGCATCACGAGCCGGGGTGTCGGTCATCGAGGCGTTCGTGGCAACCGCGGATCGACAGCGCCTGTTCCTGCGCTACTGGCGTCCGCCCGACGTCCGCGCCGTCGTCGCCGCCGTCCATGGCCCCGGCGCGGACGGCACGCGCTTTTCAGGCCTGGCCGGCACACTCGCCGCGCATGGAGTCGCCACCTGCGCGATCGACCTGCGGGGATGCGGGCGCTCTTCGGGCACCCGCCGCCGCGCCGGGGCGATCGCCGCCCAGCTGACCGATGTCGCGGCGATGATGGCCACCGTCGGCCAGCGCGATCCAGGCCAGCCCGTATTCATGCTGGGCCATGGATTCGGCGCGATGCTGGCCTGCCGGTACGCGTTGCGGCATGCATCCGGGCCTGGCGGGATCATCTGCGAGGGCATCGCATTGGAGGCCGGTGGGCATGACCTCCCCGAACGTATCGCCGCCGCGCTGTTGCGCTTCGGCCGGCGCCTGTACGAGCCGCTTGACAGGCTGCAAGCGCCACTGCTGCTCCTGCATGGCTCCGAGGATGCGATGGCGCCACTGGCCGCCAGCGAGTACCTTCATCGCTGCGCGGCCTCCAGTGACAGGACGCTGCAGGTGTTCGAAGGCCATGGCCACGAGCTGATCAACGGCCCCGGGCATGCCCTCGTCCGCGACAAGGCCTGCCAGTGGATCGCGGGTCGGCTGGATGCCGGCCGGCGACACCACCACATCGGCATCGAGTACATCAACGAGTAGCCATGAGCACCATCCGCGTCCTGTCCGTCGACGATCATCCGCTGCTGCGCGAAGGCATCGCCGCGCTCATCGCCGGGCAGCCGGACATGCAGCTGGCTGCGGAAGCCTGCAGCGGCCTGGAGGCCATCGAGCGCCACCGCGAAACCCGCCCGGACATCACCCTGCTCGACATCCAGATGCCGCACATGGACGGGATCGAGGCCCTGGTGGCGATCCGCAGCGAGTTCCCGGGCGCACGCGTCATCATCCTCACCACCTACGGCGGCGACGTGCTCGCCCAGCGCGCCCTCAGGGCAGGCGCGCACGCCTACGTGCTCAAGCGCGCCGTCCGCACCGAGCTGCTGGACACGATCCGCTCGGTGCACCAGGGCCATCGCCATGTCACCGCCCTCGTCGCCAGCGCCATCGCGGCGCACCGCGGTGGCGAGCATCTCTCGCCGCGCGAGATCGAAGTGCTGCAGTTGGCGGCGATGGGCAATTCCAACCAGGAAATCGGCGATCAGCTGGCGGTGAGCAGCGAGACCGCGAAGGCCCACATGAAGCACATCATGGCCAAGCTGGGGGCGCACGATCGTACCCATGCGGTGACCCTGGCGCTGGCGCGCGGCATCCTGTCGGCGCCAGGCGAATAAGCCCGACCCGCGCTATTTCGCGCGGGCGTAGGCGTGGCTGGCGGGAATGCCCAGCTCGACCCGCGTGCCACTGCCGTCGCTGCGGATCTCCAGGCTGCCGCCTACCGTGCGCGTCCGCTCGCGCATGCCACGGATCCCCCAGTGGCCATCGCGCCCCCCGGCGATCAGCGCCGGATCCAGCCCGATGCCGTCGTCATGCACGCACAGGACGAACCGCTCGACGCCCCACCGGACCTCCACCGTCACCTGTCGGGCACTGGCGTGCCGCACGGCATTGCGGAAAGCCTCGCGCGCGACCTGCAGGACCTCGTCGCGGACCAACGGCACCAGCGGGCGTGGCACGCCCTCGACGACGACCCGGCATGCAGGCGGATCGCCGCCTGCCGGCATCACGCTGTCGCGCAGCATGGCCTGCAAGGCAGCCTCCACATCCACCTCGCCGTCCGACGAGGCACGCAGGCCGCTGACCGCCTCGCGCGCCCGCTCCACGGTCTCGTCACCCCGCAGCAGCGCCTGGTCAAGTTCCACGGCCGCATCTTCCGGGCGCTCGGGCAACAGGTTGCGCACCGCCTGCAGGCGGAACATCAGGCCGTGGAATCCCTGCAGCAGGGAGTCGTGCAGTTCACGCGCGATGCGGGTCCGCTCGCTGACGCGTTCGTCCAGGCGGATCTCCAGCCGCCGCATCACCTGGCGCAAGCGCAGCCGGTAGGCGAGCAGGACCGCGCCCGCAACGAGCAGACCTGCCAGCAGGCGGAACCAGCCGGTGCGCCACCACGGTGCCAGCACGGTGAGCTGCAGTTCACGTGGCGGCGTCCAGTCACTCCCGCCCGCCGTCGCCTGCACCTGCAGCCGGTAGTCGCCCGGCGGCAGCGAGTTGTACGAGGCCACGCGGCGATCGCTGTCGACCCGGTGCCACTGGTCTTCCAGTCCCAGCAGGCGGAAGCGATACCTGATCGCGGCCGGATTCATGTAACTCAAGGCCGCGAAGCCTGCGTTGAAGCTGTTCTGCGAGTACGGCAGGCGCATCCGCTGCAGCGCTGGCAGCACGCGCGGTTGCTTCGCGCCGTCGGGGAACCGGCGCCCGGCGATCGCAAGGTCGGTGAACTCGACCGGGGCAATGCGCCGCCGGGCGCGCATATGCCCGGGCTGGAACACCGTCGCGCCGGAAAACCCACCGAAGTACATCGTGTCATCGCGTCCCTGCAGGCAGGTGCCCCAGCCGGTGAAATCCAGGCCGGGAAGACCGTCGACACGGGAATAGGCGCGGAACCGGCCATTCGTCGGATCAAGCCGTGCGATCCCGTTGTTGGTGCCCAGCCAGAGTCCGCCCGCCGCGTCTTCGAGCAGGCAGCTGACGGCATTGCCCGGCAGTCCATCGCGCCGGTGGTAGCTGCGCAGCGAACCACCGGCAGGCTCGAGCGCGTCCAGTCCGCTCTGCGTGCCAGCCCATACGACGCCGCGACGGTCCACATGGACCGCGTTCACGCGGCCATTGCTGACGCTACCGGCGACGCCACTGGCCGGATAGAGCGTGAACCTGCCTGTCGCGGGCTCGAAGCGCTGCAGGCCGTAACGATGGGTGCCGAGCCAGATGCCTCCGGCGGCGTCCTCGGCGAGCGCGAGATATTTCGGATCGGTGCCGGCGGGCGCGTGGTTGTCGAAGCTGCCGGTCGCCGGATCCAGGCGCGACAGCCCGCCCCACGTCGCGAACCACAGGTGTTGTGCGTGATCGACCAGGATATCGTTGACGACGTCGTCGGCCAGGCTGTGCGGATCCGCGGGATCGTGGCGGAAGCGGGACACGCGGCCCGACGGATCGACCATGACCAGGCCGGTGCCCACCGTACCGAGCCAGATGCGCCCGCTGGCGTCCTTCGCCATCGAGATCACGTCGGACTGCAGGGCGAACCTGCGCCGCAGGTCCTCGCGGCGCCCTGTCTGCCGATCGATGCCCAGCAACGTCCCCATGAAGCTGATCCAGAGCGTTCTGCCATCAACTTCCAGCAGGGCGTTGACCATCCGTTCGCTGCGCGAGGGCACCGAGGCGGGCCTCGGCGGCAGCTTGCCGAATGCCGCCTTGCGTGCCGGAAACAGGTTGAGCTGCTCGCCGTGGAGCGCAACCCAGATATCGCCGTCGCGATCCTGGAACAGCGCCGAGACGTCGTCGCCGCTGAGGCTCTGCGGATCGCCGGCATTGCTGCGATAGCGGGTGAAGCGCCGGCGCCCGGCGTCCAGGCGCAGCAGCCCCTGTCCCCCGGTACCGAACCACACCCCGCCATCGCGATCCACGAGCGCGCAGAAGATGCCGAAGCGTGGCACCTGCCTGCCCTGGTCATCGACGAAGCGGTAATGGGTCAGCGTGCGCGTCGCGCGGTCGAAGGATGCCAGGCCGCTGCCGCCGGCGTGGTGGATCCACAACACGCCGTGGCGGTCCTCGACGAAGGCGATCTCGCGTGGCTCCGCCAGTGGCACGCGCTCGCGCACCCGGCCATTGCCCCGGTCGATGGCCTCCAGGCCCGCGGCACTGGCCACCCAGAGCATGCCCGAGCGGTCTTCGGTGACGAACTTCAGGTCATCGCTGGACAGGGCATCCGGTTGGCCAGGATCGGCATGGAAATGCGCGACGATCCTCCCGCCGGGATCGAGACCATGCAGGCCGGCCGTGGTGCCGAGCCACATGGTACCGGCCCGGTCCTGGTGGAAGGACTGGATCACCGCGGCGGCACCTGGCGCCGTTCCGAACGGCACCGGCCTGAATCCGCCGCTGCGTGGATCGAACAGGTTCAGCCCATGGTCGGTGGAAATCCAGAGTCGCCCGGCCCTGTCCTTTTGCAGCGCGTGGACGAACACACCGTCGAGCGGGTTCGCCGTGCCCGGTTCGCCGGCAAATGCCAGGTGGTTGTAGCCGTCGAAGCGATACAGGCCGAACTGCGTCCCGAACCACATGAAACCGGCGTCGTCCTGCGCAACCTGGCCGACACGTGAAGGCAGGAACGCCTGCGTGTTCTCCACCCGCCCGAAGGCGATGTCGTCGCCCTCGACCAGCGTGATGTCACGCGACTCGATGGCGATGCCTGACGGCACCGATGCGCCCGCGACCCCGGCGATCGGCGTGCAGGTGGCGACCAGCACGACGAGGCCCAGCAGGTGGCTGCGTCCATCCAGGGCGGTCAATCCGATCATCGGCACCTGTCGTGGTTGGCTTCCGGCAGCCAGGCCGGTGGCGCCAGTATTCACGCGAACCGCAGCCCGGACCACTACACCCGGCAGGGGGACGCCACCGTTCCATCATGGGACCAAGGGCCCATTCCGCCGGCCCGCACCCGGACTTACGCTGGTCCCCGCGCGGGCGCCTGCCGCGACGGCCGGTGCACGCGGCCGGTGGCATGATCCTCCCGGCCACGCCGCGCGCCTGTGCCACACCGTTGCCGCCAGAGAGGACCTGCCATGAATCCGTTCCGAGCCTGCCTCGCCATTGCCCTGCTGATGCCGCTGGTTGCCACCGCCCAGCAACGGGAGTCCACCGACCCCAAGCGCGAGCGCTCGGAGCTGGGCGAAGAGCGCTTCAAGGCCGCCGACAAGAACCACGACAACTACGTCAGCCTTGCCGAAGCCAAGAAATCCATGCCGATGGTCGCGGCGCACTTCGACAAGATCGACGTGAACCATGATGGCTACATCTCCCGCGATGAATTCCGCGATGCCGGCGAGAAGATGAGCTCCCAGCCCTGACGGCCGCGGCTTATTGCGCGGCGCCCTGGCCCGGGCCGCGATAGCGCGAAAGCCAGTGCGCGTACGGCGGCGGGAGCACCCACGCCGGGTCGGGCTGCCCCAGTGCCAGCGCGAGCTGGTAGGGATAGTGCGGATTGGACAGGTGCGCGCGCCCCATCAGCACCAGGTCCATGTCGCCCCCGGCAATGGCGCGTTCGGCCATGTGCGGATCGTCGATGCACCAGCTCGCGGCCACCGGCATCGCGGTATCGCGCTTGAGCCGCCCGGCCACCGGCACGAAGAAGCCAGGGCCCCAGGGCGCACGCGACTGCATCGTCGAGAAGCCGATGCTGGCATCGACCAGGTCCAGGCCGCCGGCATGCATCTGGCGCACCAGCTGCATCGCCTCGGGATAGAACGTGTCGTCATGCCCGTCGTACTCGACCACGCCGAAGCGCGCGGTCAACGGCAGCTGCGCCGGCCACACGGCGCGCACCGCGGCCAGCGTTTCCAGCAGGAACCGGCCACGATTCTCCGCGCTGCCGCCGTACTGGTCGGTGCGCTGGTTGGCCACCGGCGAGAAGAAGCTCTGCGCCAGGTAGCCATGGGCGAAATGCAGCTCCAGCCATTGGAAGCCTGCAGCCAGGGCGCGCCGGGCGGTGGCGGCGAAATCCGCCTTGACCCGCTCGATGTCGTCCAGGTCCATGGCCCCGGGCACCTTCGGCAGGCCCCCGCCGAAGGCGATGGCCGACGGCGCGATCGTCGGCCAGCCGCGCCGATCGTCATCGGCGATGTGGTCGTCGCCTTGCCACGGCAGGTGGGCGCTGGCCTTGCGACCGGCGTGGCCGATCTGGATGCCCGGCACCGCGCCGGCGGCCTTGATCGCCGCGGCGACCCGGGCCATGCCTTCGACCTGTCCGTCTTCCCACAGGCCGGCGCAGCCGGGGGTGATGCGCCCTTCCGGCGACACCGCGGTGGCCTCGACGATGACCAACCCGGCGCCGCCACGGGCGATGCCGGCGTAGTGCGTGGCGTGCCAGTCACCCAGGTAGCCCTCATGCGCGGAGTACTGGCACATGGGCGGGACGACAATGCGGTTGCGAAGCGTGATGTCTTTCAGCTGGAACGGGGTGAACAGGGCAGTCATGGAGGTCCGGGGGAGAGAAGTCGGGGAAGAGAACGCGGGGGTGCGTCGTCGACGCAGGCTCAGCCGCGCCTGGCGCTGGACGCGGCGGCGACGAGTCCGTCCAGCCAGTCCTGGTGGCCGTTGATCATCGGATTCGGACGGGTCTCGCGCAGCACCTGCGCCGGCCGACCCCGCTGGGTTTCCTGGGTCAGGATCCGCACGCGCCCGCCGTCCAGGTCCTCCACCAGCCAGGCGTGGTGGACATCCAGCCGCGCGTCGGTGCCTTCCTCGCCCACCCAGCCATGCCAGGCCACGCGACCGGGCTGGCTGGTGGCGGGCGGCACGTATTCGTTGCAATGCGCCTGCACCGGGAAACCGAAGGTCTCGAAATCGAAGCGGTCGCCATCGGCCAGGACCGGCCCCCCGCCCCCGTGGAAGCGGACGTTGGCGGCATTGGCGTAGTAATCCGGCCACCGCGACGGCGTGACCAGCAGCGGCCACACGTCCGTGGTCGACAGGCCGGCGACGATGACCTCGTTCGAGGCGAAATTCTCGGTAAAGCCCGGCAGGTAGCCTGCGGGCCAGTGGATGGCATTGGCGGTCATTCGGGGGCTCGACGGGAAGCGGATGCGCGGATCCGGGGAGGGCGCAGGCATAGGTTAGGGGCCGAACCCCCTCGCATGATCTAATCCGAACTTATCGTTTTGATAAATTCTTCTTATGCAAAATCCCATCTGGCTGCGTTCCTTCGTTGCCGTGGCGGAAACCGGGGGCTTCACCCGGGCCGCGCACCAGCTCGACCTGACCCAGGCCGCGGTCAGCCAGCATGTGCGGCACCTGGAACAGGCGCTGGGTCCGCTGCTGGTGCGGCGCCCGCGACGGATCGAACTGACCCCTGCCGGCACGGCATTGCTGGCCTACTGCCGCGAGATCGAGCGCGCCGACCAGCGCCTGCGCGCGAGCCTGTCCGACAAGGCCACCGACGAAGGCGAGATCGGGATCATCACCCCCGGCAGCGTCGGTCTGGCGCTGTATCCGATCCTGCTCGACATACAGCGCGCCCATCCGGGCCTGAGCATGCGCCATCGCTTCGCGCCGGACCCCGAGATCCTCGACGCCGTCCTCAACAAGCGCTACGAACTCGGGCTGGTGACGCTCAAGCCGGACGACCCACGCCTGGCCGCCATGCCCTTCGCCGAGGAGGCCCTGGAACTGGTGGTGCCGGCCGGCGCGCAGGCCGGATCCTGGGAAGACCTGCGCCAGCTCGGCTTCATCGATCATCCCGATGGACCGGCGATGGCCACGCGGCTGCTGTCGCGGCGCTTTCCCGGCAATCCCGGGATCCGCACCCTGCCCTCGCACGGCTTCACCAACCAGGTCGCGCTGATCCTCGACCCGGTGGCGCTGGGGCTCGGCTTCACCGTGATCCCGCGACATGCGCGCGAATCGTTCGCCCAACCCGACGCCATCCAGGTCGTGGATTGCGGCGATCCGGTGGTCGATACGCTGTGGCTGATCCATCGCGCGGAGTGGCCGATGTCGGCACCGGCCCGCTGGCTGGTGGAACAGCTGCTGGGCCTTCCCAGGTTCAGGCGCGGCGCTCGCTGAGCGGCGCGATCAGGACCTCACGAACGCCAGCAGGTCCTCGTTGATGACCTGCGCATGGGTGGCATGCATGCCGTGTGGACAACCGGCGTAGACCTGCAGCGTGCAGTGCCGCAGCAGGCTCACCGCGCGCAGCGCGGCGCCGGCGATCGGCACCACCTGGTCGTCGTCGCCGTGCATCACCAGCACCGGCACGGTGATCGCGCGCAGGTCGGCGGTCTGGTCGGTCTCGGCGAACGCGCGGATGCCGTCGTACTGCGCCTTCGCGCAGCCCATCAGGGCCTGCCTGCACCAGTTGTGGACAAGGCCGGGATGCGCCCGCGCGCCGGGTCGGTTGAAGCCGTAGAACGGCCCGGCGGCAAAGTCGGCGAACAACTGCGCGCGATCGCCGGCCAGGCCTGTCCGGATCTCCTCCAGCACCCGCGTCGGCACGCCGCCGGCGCGGCCGGCATGGCGGGCGACCGGCGGCGTCACCGAGCCCAGCAGCACCGCCTTGGCGACGCGCCCCTGCGGCTGGCCATGGCGCGCGACGTAACGCGCGACTTCGCCACCGCCGATCGAATGGCCGACGTGCACGGCGTCGCGCAGGTCCAGGTGCGCGGCGACGGCGGCCGCGTCGGCGGCATGGCGATCCATGTCATCGGCCGGACCTGCCTGGGTGGAACGGCCGTGACCACGCCGATCATGCGCGACGACGCGGTAGCCATGCTCGAGGAAGAAGCGCATCTGCACCTCCCAGTCGTCCGACGACAGCGGCCAGCCATGGTGGAACACGATCGGCTGCGCCTCGCGCGGGCCCCGTGCCTGGTAGAAGATCCGGGCGCCATCATCGGCGGTGGCGAAGTTCCCTGGCATGGCGAAGCCTCCCGGCATCCCGCGAATCGGTCGAGGGCCGGATGAAACCGCGATTGCCAACGCGGGCGCTTGTACCTGGGTGCGCTTGCCGCCGGAACGCCCGCCTCACTCCCCGGGCGACGGCGAAGCCGAAGGCCCGCGCCACCAACGGCGCAGCCATGCGTGCAGGCGCGAACGCGCCACGACCGGCCAGGCCGAGCGCCCCGGGATGCGCAGGTCGACCTCGGTGCCGCCGCGGCCCACGCCCGACAGGATCGTCAGCGAGCCACCGGCGCGCACGGCCCGTTCGCGCATGCCTTCCAGGCCCCAGTGGCCCTCGTTCTGGCCGGCGATGGGGGAAAAGCCATGGCCATCGTCGCGGATCCGCAGGCGGAACTCACGGCGCCCGTAGCCGATCCAGATCTCCACCGAACCGGCCCCGGCATGGCGGAATGCATTGACCAGCGCCTCGCGGCCGATCATGTAGGCCTCCTCGGCGGCGCAGGCCTGCAGCGGCCTGGGCGTGCCCTCGACGACCAGGCGCACGTCCGGCAGGACCAGACCGTGCGACTCGTCGAGCACGCCCAGCAGGGCCGCGCCCAGGTCACGCGAGCGTTCCATCTCGCCGCGCAGCCCACGCACGCGTTCGCGGCCGTCGGCGGCCACCCGTTCGGCCAGCGTCATCGCCGACTCGAGCTCGGCGCGCACCGGGTCGCCGGGCGGGAGCTTCCGGCTGGCGACATGCAGGCGCAGGATCAGGCCCTGGGTACTCTGCAGCAGCGTGTCATGGAGTTCGCGGGCGATGCGCTCGCGCTCGCGGTGGCGCTCGTCCAGCCGCGCGCGGATCTGCACCGCCAGCTGCCGCAACCGCGCCAGGTACAACAGCGACAGCAACGCCAGCGCGGCGACGATGCAGGCCACGCGGAACCAGCCGGTCTGCCAGTAATACGGCGCGATGGAGACCACCAGCCGTGCGTCACGCCGACTCCATACGCCGTCGTTGTTGGCCGCCGACACCCGGAACACGTAACGCCCCGGGCCGGGGGCGTTGTAGAACGCCGAGCGCGAAGTCGAGGACTGCAGCCAGTTGGCGTCGAAGCCTTCCAGCTGGTAGCGGAAACGCACCCGTTCCGGGATCGACAGGCTCAGCGCGGTGAAGCCGATGCTCAGGTTGCGCACGCCGGCGGGAAGGTGCACTTCGTCACCGTCGATCGGCATGGCCACGCCATCGACCGCAAGCGAGCGGATCTCCACCGGCGGCGGCACCGGATTGCGCTGGATCCGCCGCGGATCCAGCGACACCAGCCCGCTGGTGGTGGCGAACCACAGCACCCCGTCGTCGGTGCGCGCCGCGGTCGGCAGCGGCCGGAACTGCGCCGGTACGCCAGGCAGCCGGTCCAGCGCATCGAAGCGTTCATAGCGTGGCGTGCCGCGGTCGTCGAACAGACCGGCCACGTCCGCCGCGCGCACCCGCACCACGCCGCGCGCGCCGTTGAACCACAGGTCGCCGGCAAGGTCCTGGACGATCCCGCTGATGCCGCGCAGGTCCTCGCGTGCGGTGCCGACGATGTTGCGCACGTGCCCGTTGGCGACCAGCGCCAGCCCGCGTTCGCCGCCGATCCACATCCCGTCGCGGCCTTCGAACAGGGCGGTCACGTTGCCGACGTCCAGCGCGCCGGTCGTCCATGGCAGCGTGGGCACGCCGTCGCGCATGACCGCGACCAGGTTGCGCGCCAGCCCTGCCCACAGCCGGCCGGCCGCGTCGACCTGCAGGACCAGCGGCGAGCCATCCCACGGCTCGGGCGGCGTGAAGTGGCGCCAGCTGCCCTGTCGCAGGCTGTACAGCCCCGGCGTATTGAGTGAAAGCCACAGCGTGCCATCGGGCGTGGAGGCGATTGCCTGCACGCCCGAACGAGTCGGCACCGGCAGCGCCGCGACCTTTGCCGGCCGCGCGCCATCCATCCGCCACAGGCCGTCGGGGCCTCCCAGCCACAGCACGCCGGCACGATCGCGATGCATGGCGCTGACCTGCGAAGCCAGCGGCCAGGCTTTCGGACCCTGCGCATCGATACGTTGCAGCGGGTGGTTGCGGGTGCCCACCCACAGTGCGTCGCCGCCGCTGGCGATGGCGAAATCCTGCGCACCCTCGGGCATCTCCACCGGCACCAGGTTGGCGTGGCGGAAGCGATCCAGCCCGCGGCTGCCGCCCACCCAGATGTTGCCCTCGCGGTCCTCGAGCAGCGGCAGCACGTAGTCCGAGCCTAGCCCCTGGACCCTGTCGAACTGCTCGAATCCCGCGGCGGCGCGCAGCGGTGAACGCCGCAGCAACCCGTCGCCGAGCGTGGTCGCCCACAGCACGCCGTCGCGGTCGAACAGCAGGCCGGCCGAGGCATGGCCCCGCGCCGATGCCGGGCGCGCCATCGGTTCGGCTGACGCCAGCAACGGCCTGACACCGCCATCGGCTTCGGCAACCCAGATCGTCCCGTCCGGCGCCTGCGCGATCTGGCTGACCCGCCCCACGTCGGCGGTCACCGGCTCGAACACCCGTGCCCCGCGACGCAGCACTACCATCGCGTCCTCGGTCGCCACCCACAAGGTGCCGTCGCGGTCGGTGAACATGGTGCGGGCCTGGCGACCCGGGTAGCCCATCGCCGGCGCGGGGCGCTCCCAGCGTCCGCCGACCAGGCGGACCGGGCCGGTGAACGTCGCCGCCCACAGCCTGCCGCCGGCGTCTTCGGCGAAACGGAACAGCGTGCTGCTGGGCAGGCCCTCGGCCTTGCCGTAGTGGCGGACATGGCCCTGCTTGAGGAAGCTCGCCGCGCCGTAGCGGAAGCCGATCCACAGGCCGCCGTCACGCGTGGCGTGCAGCGCCGACACGCTGGTTGCCGGGAACGCTTCCGCCCCCGCCGGCACGAAGCGGGTGAAGCGCACGCCGTCGAACCGGTACAGGCCGATCTCGGTGCCCAGCCACAGGTAACCATCGGTGGTCTGCGCCAGCGCCGTCACCTGACCGGGAGCACCTTCGTCGACCGTCCAGGCAGTGTGGTGGAACTGCGCGATGGCACGCGCCGGATCCAGCGCACGCGCCGGCGCGCACGACAGCAGCAGCCCCATGCAGAGCAGCCAGCCCAATGCATGAAAAGCGCGCCCGGCAGCCCCCGTGCACGGGATGGACCCGGCAAAAAAACGCATCGTTCCCGACCTGTCCGCCCCTCGGTTCGGGCGCCATCGTGCATGGCGTCCCCGGCGTGCGCAATGCCCATGTCCGGCGCGCGGCCATCGCGCACCGGTCACCGCCGGCTATGCGCGGGGATCATCCCGCCCCCCGTTGGCCGCGTCCGGCAAGCGCCGCGGTGCCGGCCGGTGCAGCACGCGACGCCCGAACAGCACCGCATCCACCGAGTAGGCACCCGGCCCCGCCAGCCAGGCCGCCAGCAGCAGGCAACCGAATGCGCCGCCGTCGAGCGCCGGATCGGAGAAGGCGACCGCGCCCGACAGCAGCAGCGCCAGCGGCAGCAGGCTGCCGGTCGCCAGCAGTGCCGCGGCCATCCATGCCCAGGCCACGTGCGCCGGATCCGGGAAGGCGACACGCAGCCCCCACGGGCAGACCAGCATCAGCGCCAGCGCCACGCGCAGCACCAGCAATCCCAGTCCCGGCATGCGATCAGGGAACGTTACGTGGAACAGCTGCATCCGCGACTCCGCGATCCATCACCGGCTCCATTGGGAACCGGCGGCATCGCCGGCGCACGCCTCGAAAGAGGCATCCGGCGCTCCCTCCCGCCCTGCGATAATCGGGCCAGTCCCCGCGGAGATGGCCATGACGGGCCCGGACAGCCAGATCGGCGTACTGGTGGTCGACGACCACGCGCTGCTGCGTGACGGCCTGGCCGCCATGCTGGCCGGCGAGCCCGACATGCGCCTGCTGGGCGAAGCCGCCGACGGCGAGGCAGCGGTCGCGCGCTACGCCGAACTGCGCCCGGACGTGGTCCTGATGGACCTGCAGATGCCCGGCATCGATGGCGTGGAAGCCACGCGCCGGATCCGCCGGATCGACCCGGCCGCGCGGATCATCGTGCTCACCACCTACAGCGGCGATGCCCGTGCCCTCGGCGCGCTGCAGGCCGGCGCCAGCGCCTACCTGCTCAAGGAGATGCTGCGCCATGAAGTCGTGCAGGCGGTGCGCGACGTGCACGCCGGCCGCCGCCATGCCATCCCGCCAGTGATCGCCGAGAGCATCGTCCACCATGTCGCCTCCAGCGCGCTCAGCACGCGCGAGGTGGAAGTACTGGGCAACGTCGCCGCCGGGCTCTCGAACAAGATGATCGCCGACCGGATGGCGATCTCCGAACAGACCGTGAAGGGCCATCTCAAGAACATCCTGGACAAGCTGCACGCCCGCGACCGCACCCACGCGGTCACCCTGGCGCTGCGCCGCGGGATCATCTCGCTGGAGCGTTGAGCACCACCACGGCGGTCACCTGCGCTCGGCGAGGCAGGCCTGCATGCCGAGCGCATCGACCCACGGGTATAGGCGCCTGTTCGAAGGATCCCGCCGCCCCGGGCGGCTCGGTGGGCAGGACCTATATCGGACCTCGCGCCTCGCCTCGATCCGCGATCCCTACGCGAGCATCGCCATCGTCGCCGACACCTCTCGATCCGCGGCGCGTCATCGGTCACGCCTGGAACCGTTGCAATGCCGGGCGTTGCCTTCTTGCCTTCGCGAGCGATACCTCCTAGCTTGCGCGGTCGATCACACGGCACCGGGCACTGGCATGGACAAGGGAGCGCGATGATTCTGCTGGCGGACAAGGGGGAACGGGCGAAGACCCGAAGCGGCAAGCTCCATTTCAACGTGCTCGATGGCCTGCGTGGCACCGCGGCGCTGATGGTGGTGATCTTCCACCTGCAGGGCATCACGGTGAACTTCGAGCATGGCCGGCTGTGGATTCCACATGCCTACCTGGCGGTGGACTTCTTCTTCGCGCTGTCCGGCTTCGTCGTCGGGTATGCCTACGACGACCGCTGGCCGGCGATGGGCACCCGGCAGTTCATCGTGGCCCGCCTCGTGCGCCTGCACCCGCTGCTGGTGCTCGGCGCGGTGCTGGGCCTGCTGAGCTACCTCTGGGACCCCTTCGCCGGCAGCGCGCAGGACAGTCCCGCCCGCCTGGTCCTGGCCGCCTTCGTGCTGGCGCTGTTCGTATTGCCCGGCCCGATGCTGGCCAACCGCTGGGATGACACCCATCCGCTCAATGGCCCGGCCTGGACGCTGCTGCAGGAATACATCGCCAACCTGGCCTATGCGCTGGTCCTGCGCAGGGCTTCGCGCCGGGTGCTCGCCACCCTCGCCGTCATCGCCGCGGCCGCCCTGCTCGCGGGCGCGCTGAAGGCCGGCTCGCTGGACATCGGTCCCGGCTGGGGCACGCTGTGGGGCGCACCGGTGCGACTGGCGTATCCGTTCCTGGCCGGGTTGCTGGTCTTCCGGCTGCGCGACCGGCTGCCAGCGCTGCGGCTGGGGTTCGTTCCGCTGAGCCTGGTCATGGTCGCCGTGCTCGCATTCCCCGCGCTGCCCGAGGTGCACGGCGTCGCGCTCAACGCCCTGTACGATTTCCTTGCCGTCGCGGTGGCCTTCCCGATCATCCTGGTGCTGGGCATCACGTCCGAGACGAACGGCTGGAAGGCGCGCGGCTGCCGCTGGCTGGGCACGATCTCCTACCCGATCTACATCACCCACTTCCCGTTCGCCTATCTGTTCCTCAACCTCGCCACGATTCAACGGGCGCCGTCGTCGATCCTGCTGCCGGCCGGCATCGGGCTGTTCGTATTCACGATCGTGTTTGCGTGGCTGGCCTCGAAATACCTGGACGAACCGGTGCGCGCATGGCTGCGCCGCCGGCTGGGCGTGTGAAGGTGCCGGCCGCGATCAGCCAGTAATTTTGCTGATCCCGGCCTAGGTAGAACGACTGTTGTCCGCGCTGTAGCCCGGTCACACAGTCGGGCTGTCCCCCCGGGAAGGATTCCCACCCATGCCTCCATCCCGTCGTGTCCTGTCCTCGCAGGTCGCGCTCGTCCTGGCCCAATGCTGCCTTGCAGCGCCGCTCGCCGCGCAGACGGTGGTCGGCCCGGGCAGCCGCACGACCACGGTCACCGCGACCAGCGGCGACACGACCGTGGTCGGCAATACCACGATCGACACCAGCGCGGGCACGACCGACGGCGTGTGGGCCAACGGCGGCAACGTCGCCCTGGACATGCAGGCACCGCCGGGCGGCGCGATCGTCGTGCGTACCGGCACCGGCAGGGGCCTGCACGCCACGATCGGCACGATCAGCGCGCCCAACGGATTGAATGTGTTCGCCGGCAACGCGGCCGCGCTGTTCGCCGACGGTGGCACGATCGACCTGCACGGCGGCAACGTCAGCAGCAACGGCGCGCGCAGCCGCCTGGCCGGCGTCACCAGCGGCACGGTGACGATCGGCGCCACCAGCTACAACGATCCGTCCACCGCACCCGGCACCGGCAGCGGCGTGGGCGTGGAAGGCAGCGGGCGGGCCGTGCTGCAGGCCGGCAACCGCCTGTTTGTCGGCGGCATGACCAACGCGGTCGGGATCGGCGTACAGGGTGCCGGCGCCAGCGTCGCGGTCACCGGCCAGCTGCCGATCAGCTTCCAGAGCAACGGCGCGCTCGGCATCTACCTTTACGCTGGCGGCCAGCTGCAGGCCAGCGCACCGATCGCACTGACCTTCGCCGGGACCAGTTCGGTGGGCCTCACCCTCGACGGCACCGCCAACGCGCAGACGATCAGCGGCCTCACCACGACCTTCAATTCGACCGATACCTCGACTTCCGCGGGCACCGCGGTGTTGGCGACGAACGGTGGCTCGGCCACGCTCGACAACCTGGTGGTCAACGGCCCCGGCGTCGGCCTGGGCACCTGGATCCAGACCGGCTCGACGCTGACGCTGACCGGCGCCAGCCAGGTCACGGTGAGCTCGACGAAGAACGGCCAGGCCTATCGCTTCAGTCCCGGCCCGACTTCATCGATGGCGACCTCGGCGATCTTTGCTACCGGCATCGCCCCCTCGCAGCGCGCCGGCGCGCTCGTGCAGGGCGGCACGCTGACCAGCAGCGGCACGACCTGGTCCAACCCCACCGCGCAGGGATACGGGATCTACGCCGGCCAGGCAGGCACCGCGCTGAGCAGCGTATCGCTGACCGGCGACAGCGTGACCACCAGCGGCGCCAACAGCACCACGATCCAGACCTACAGCAACGGACAGGTCAGTGCCACCGACACGACCATCCGCAACGACGGCGGCATGGTCGCCCTGTACATGTGGAACTTCGGCGATGCCACCCGCCAGGTGGTGGCCGACGGTCGCATCGACCTGGTGAACAGCACGGTCACCGCCACCGGTCCCGCCTATGGCCTGTACTCCAACAACATGTCCAAGGGCTGGGACCATGTGTTCACCCTGCAGGGCGGCGCATTGACCAGCGATCGCTGGGCGATCGTGGCGACCGGCCCGCTGACCGTCTCGGCGACCAACACGACGATCTCCGGCGCCGATGGCCTGCTGTCTGCCGGTGCGATGGGCGCGGCCAATGGCGAGGCGACCTTCGTCGACCTCGTTGCCAATGCCAGCACCCTGTCCGGGCTGGCCGAAGCGGATTCGGACAGCCAGGTCGACATCACCCTGGAGAACCGTTCGCACTGGACCGGCCAAGCCTGGAACGTGACCCACGTCAGTGTCGATCCGACCAGCGTATGGACGATCCCGGAGGTCTCCACCGTCTCCGCGCTGGTCACCAACAACGGGCGCATCGAGTTCACGCCACCGGACAACGACGTCTACAAGCACCTGTACACGCAGTCCTACATCGGCGGCGCCGGCAGCGTGCTGGCCATGAACACCTGGCTCGGCGACGACAACTCGCCCACCGACCAGCTCATCCTCGACGGCGGCAGCGCCACCGGCCAGAGCGAGCTGGAATTCCACAGTACCGGCGGTGCCGGCGCGCTTACCAGCGGCGATGGCATCCGCGTCGTGGTGGCGATGAACAACGCCACCACCGATGCCGCCGCGTTCACCAACAACCAGCTGCTGCTCGCCGGCCCCTACAACTATCGCCTTCATCGCGGTGGCGAGAGCCCCGGCACCGAACAGGACTGGTTCCTGCGTTCGACCCTGGATTGCAGTGATCCCGGCGCAGCGTCGCCGCCCTGTCCCTCTCCGCCGCCCCCACCCCCGCCGCCGCCCCCTCCGCCACCGGAACCGGAGCCGCCGGTGCCCCCACCGCCGCCCCCGCCGCCCCCGCCGGGCCCGGATCCGGAGCCGCCGCCGATCCCGGTGCCGCCCGATCCCGCGCCGACGCCGCCGACGCCGCCCGAGCCACCTTCGCCGCCGGACCCTACCCCGACGCCGGACTATCGCGCGGAGGTGTCGCTGTACACCGCGCTGCCGGCGATGGCGCTGCGCTATGGCTGGGCCACGCTCGGCAACCTGCACGAGCGCGTGGGTGAGCAGGAACAGCTGCGGGGTCGCGCCGACCTGCGCGAAGACGACTTCTTCAATGGCGCCTGGGTGCGGGTGATCGGTGAGAACGGCAATGCCGAGGGCAGCAAGCGCGGCATCTACGCCGGCAATCCCCGCTATGACTACGACATCTTGGCCATCCAGGCCGGTACCGACGCCTGGTCGGTCGAGCACGACGACGGCAAGCGCGACCATGCCGGCTTCTATCTCGGCATCGGCCGCATGCAGAGCGACGTGATCCACTCCGACGGCCAGCTGGCCGGCCGCAACAACATCAAGGCCACCTCGCTCGGCCTGTACTGGACGCGTTACTGGGACCAGGGCCAGTACCTGGACGCGGTATGGCAGGGCAGCTGGGGCGACGGCAAGTCACGCTCGCGCAACGGGCTGCTGCTCGACCGCGACAGTTTCGGCTGGGGCGCATCGCTGGAAGGCGGCTACCCGATGTGGAACGACGAGCACACGCAGGCCTTCGAGCCGCAGCTGCAGGTGATCTACCAGCGCATCCCGAGCGACGACAGCCAGGATCCCGCCGCGACCATCCGCTTCAGCAACATGGACTCGCTGGCCGCGCGCCTGGGCCTGCGCTGGGCCAATACCTGGACGCTGGAGCCGACCCACGATGGCATCCCGCGCCTGTTCGGTGGCTGGCTGCGCCTGAATGCATGGCACGAGTTCCGTGGCCAGCCGGTCACCGAGTTCTCCTCCGCCGACGGCTACGTGCCGTTCGAGGCCAGTCTCAAGGGTTCCTGGTGGCAGCTCAACGCCGGCATGACCTGGCAGCTCGGCGCCTCGACCACGCTCTATGCCAACATCGGCTACCAGAGGAGCTTCCAGCGCGAGTTCGATGCCTGGGACGGCAAGCTGGGCATGCGCTGGAACTGGTGACGGGGTGAGCATGCGGGCCGGAAGCGCTATGGTGCTGCACTGAACCTTGCAACGCCGCCCCTGGTCCATGCCCGACGAATCCGCTTCCGGCCCCCCGCTGCCTTCCGGCGTCACCCATCGCAGCGTGCTGCGCCTGAGCGAAGGCGTCGCGCGCCGCCTCGACGATGCCATCGCCGAGGAAGTACCGGTCGCCTTCGTCTTCAACGACGTGCCGTTCGCGGTGATGATGGCCACGCCGGACGATCTGGAGGATTTCGCGCTCGGCTTCTCGCTCAGCGAAGGCATCATCGGATCGGCGGCCGAGCTGGTGCTCGAATCGGTCAATCGACTGATCGAGGGCTGGGAACTGCGCCTGCGCATTCCCCCGGCCCGCGCCGCGACCCTGGAAGGACGCCGCCGCAGCCTCAGCGGTCGCAGCGGCTGCGGCATCTGCGGCAGCGAACTGCTGGAGGCGGCGATGCGCTGGCCACCGCCGGTGGGGGCCGGAATCCGCGTGTCGGGTGAGGCGATGCTGCGCGCCGTGCGCGGGCTGGGGCTGCAACAACGCCTGGGCAGCGTTACCGGCGCGACCCACGCAGCGGCCTGGGCCGATGCGCGCGGGGCGATCCACCAGGTGCGCGAGGACGTCGGCCGGCACAACGCACTGGACAAGCTGGTCGGGGCGATGGCGCGCGCCGGCACCGACCCGCAATCGGGCTTCGCCGTGGTCACCAGCCGCGCCAGCTACGAGATGGCGATGAAGGCCGCCAGCGCCGGCATCACCCTGATGGCTGCGGTGTCGGCGCCGACCGCGCTGGCGATCACCCTGGCCGAGCAGGCCAACCTCACCCTGGTCGGGTTCGCGCGCCCCGACGGCTATGCGGTGTACAGCCACGGCGAGCGGATCCGCGGCGCCGGGACAGCGTGAGGGTGGCGGAAGGAAGTGGGAGTCGAACCCACCCGGGACAGGCTCGCTGCCCCAACCGGATTTGAAGTCCGGCCGCCCCACCGGGGACGCATTCCTTCCATCGGCACTAAGTATCGAACAGATCGGCGCGATGTGGGTTGATCCGCCGCAGGTCGCCGCGGCGCAGGGTCAGGCCGAGACCGTCGTAGAAGTCCAGGATCTCGATGGCGACCTTGCGACCGTTGTCGACGCGGTCGCGGAAAGCGGCGGCGACGAACCAGCCATCCGCGCTCGCCGCGGCGACCTCGCGCACGATGCCGGCCATCTCGCGCACCACGCTGCGATCGAAGAAGTGGTCCAGGGCGATCCGGTCGACCCGCCCGAGCCGCTGCGCAAGCCGCAGCACGCGTCGCACCTCGCGCTCGTCGAGGGTGAATTCGGTGGCGAAATCGCGCACCCGCGGCGGGCGGAAGCGTTGTTCGCCCAGCAGCCGGGGCTGGATCCGCCGCCATAGCGCCTCGTCATCGTCGGCCATGCGCACGGCGTGGCCGGGTAGCCGCACGAAGGCGCCGTCGAGCACCAAGCGGCCGGCGCCGGCCTCGTCATGCAGCAGGGCCAGGAACACCGCCTTGGGCAGGCGTGGCCGCAGTGACAGGCGCAGCTTCTCGCGGCCAAGTCCGGCCAGGTCGGGATTGGCCGCGTGGAAGGCTGCCAGCGCCTGGTCCAGCTGCGCGCGCAGGTCGGCCAACTGCGCGGGCGCCAACGCGTGCTCGCCGAGCAGCACCGCGCCGGCCGCGCTGGCCAGTCGGCCCGCCAGCTGCGGATCGAGCGCACGGTCGCGCATGAAGCCCGCCAGCTCCACCGGTGCCAGCGCCGCCATCCGTGCCAGCGCCGCGGCCGGCGGCGTCGCCTGCGCGGCCGCCAGCCAGCTCAATCTTTCCGGGGTACCGCGCTTGCGGGCCGGCGCGCGCAGGTCGATGAACCGTCCGCCGCCGAGGCTGCGGCTGGCGGAGGTATCGCGCAGGACGAAGCGGTCGCCGACGGCGGCGGCGACCGGACGCTCGAGTACCAGCTGCACCAGGCCGCGCTGCCCGGGCGCCAGCTCGCCGTCCAGCGGCACCACCCGCGCGCCCACTTCCACCGCATGGCTGTGCAGCCGTACCGGCAACCAGGTCGTCACCGGCCGCGATTCCGACGACAGCACCTGCAGCACCGCGTCGATGCGATCGCTCGGCGCGTGCAGGCCCGGCGAGACGATCACGTCGCCGCGCCCGACCGCTTCCTTGCTGACGCCCTCGCCGGCCAGGTTCAGCGCGCAGCGCTGGCCGGCAAAGCCGGCTTCGACACGCCGGTCCTGCGCATGGATGCCGCGCACGCGGGCCGCCAGGCCACGCGGGCTGATGGCCACCGCATCGCCCACCGCCACCCGCCCGGACAGCAGCGTGCCGGTCACCACCGTGCCGGCGCCGGCCAGGGTGAAACTGCGGTCCACCGCCAGCCGGAACGGGCCCTCGGCCGGCCGCGCCGGGCGCGTGGCCGCGATCCTGGCCAGGGCATCGCGCAGCCCGTCGATGCCCTCGCCGGTGACCGCGGAGACCGGGATGACCGGCAGGCTGGCCAGCCCGGTGGGCGCCAGCATCGCGTGGATCTGTGCTTCCACCGCCACGCGGCGCGATGGCGCCACGAGGTCGGCCTTGGTCATCGCCACCACGCCGGAGCAGAGCCCGAGCAAATCGAGGATCGCCACGTGCTCGCGGGTCTGCGGCATCACGCCGTCGTCGGCGGCGACCACCAGCAGCACGCAGTCGATGCCGCCGGCGCCGGCCAGCATGGTGCGCACCAGCTTCTCGTGCCCGGGCACGTCGACGAAGCCGGTGACCCCGCCCTGGCCGAGCTCCGCATAGGCAAAACCCAGGTCCAGGGTGATGCCACGCGCCTTCTCCTCGGCCAGGCGATCGGCATCGACGCCGGTCAGCGCCTTCACCAGCGCGGTCTTGCCGTGGTCGATGTGACCGGCGGTGCCGACGATCACGGCGCCGGCAGCTCCGCGAGGGTCGACAGCAGGGCTTCGTCCTCGTCCAGGCAGCGCAGGTCGAGCAGGAGTGCCCCGTCGTGGATGCGCCCGATCACCGGCACCGGCAATGCCCGCAACCGGTTGGAGAGCCGATCGGGCGCGTTGCCGCCGGCACCGGTGATGCGCAGCCCGGCGCTGGCGAGGGTATCCACCGGCAATGCGCCGGAACCCACCTGGCTGCGACAGTCGCAGGCATCGACCGCGTAGCCATGCGCCTGCAGCAGGGCCTGGACCTGCGGCGCCAGGCGTGCGGCCTGCGCGGCGATGTCCGTGCTCGCGCGCGCCAGCAGTCGCAGCGTCGGCAGGCGCTGCGGCAGCCGGTCCGGATCGCGGTACAGCCGCAGCGTGGCCTCCAGCGCGGCCAGGCGGACCTTGTCCAGCCGCAGCGTTCGCTTGAGCGGATTGCGGTCGAGCGCGGCGATCAGTTCGCGCCGTCCGACGATGAAGCCGGCCTGGACGCCACCGAGCAGCTTGTCGCCGGAGAAGGTGACCAGATCGGCGCCTTCGGCGACCGCCTCGCACACCGTCGGCTCGCGGCGCAGGCCGAACGTCGACAGGTCGAGCAGCGAACCGGAGCCCAGGTCGTTGAGCAGCGGCACGCCGGCACTGCGCGCGATCGAAGCCAGCTCCGGCGCGGCGACCTCGGCGGTGAAGCCCTCGATGCGGTAATTGGAGGCGTGCACCTTGAGCAGCAGCCCGCTCGCCGGGCCCAGCGCGGCGGTGTAGTCGCGCAGGTGGGTACGATTGGTGGTCCCGACCTCTACCAGCCGGGTACCCGCGCGGGCCATGATCTCCGGCATCCGGAACGCACCACCGATCTCGATCAACTCGCCGCGCGAGACGATCGCCTCGCGGCCCAGGCCGAACGTATTGAGCGCCAGCAGCACTGCGGCGGCGTTGTTGTTGACCACCAGCGCGTCCTCGGCGCCGGTGAGTTCGCGCAGCAGTTCGCGCACGTGGTCGTCGCGCTGGCCGCGGCCGCCATCGTCGAGGTCGAACTCGAGCGCCAGCGGATGCGCCATGGCCGCGCAGGCCGCCGCGATCGCCTCGTCGGCGAGCAGCGCCCGGCCGAGATTGGTATGCAGCACGGTACCGGTGAGGTTGAGCACCGGTCGCAGCCCGGACAATGCGCCGGCCGCCAACGCGGCATCCACGCGCTCGCCCAGCCGCCGCGACAACGCGGCGCCATCGGCACCGGCGCGGATCTCGCCGCGCGCACGCGCCAGCTCGCCGCGCAACGCCGCCACCACCAGTGCCCGCCCATGCACCTGGGCCAACGCCCTGCCCTGCGCCGATTGCAGGAAACGGTCGACCGAGGGCAAGACCCGGAAGTCTTCCATCAATAGCCCACCAGGAATGGATTGAAGCCGCCATGGCGCATGCCGGCATCGCGCATCAGGATGTCCAGGCCGAGGCTGCCGACGTCGTCGGCGATCGGGTCCAGGCTTTCGTTCTTCACCTTGTAGAAGATCTTCACCCACGAGTCGCACTGGCGGCAGGCCTCGGCCTTGACCGTGGCCTCGTCGGTGCCGACCGAGCGGTAGCTCAGCCCGCGGGTGGAACCGCAGCACAGGCACTTCACCCGCACCTCGTTCCATTGCGTGGCGCAGCCCGCGCAGCTGGCGTAGCGCACGCTCTCGATGCCCTGCATGCCCATCACCGAGGACGTCGCCGGACGGCCGCCGCACGCCGGGCAGACGCCAGTGGCGACCGGCACCAGCGCGTCGGCCTCCAGGCCGGCGGCCAGGCGCGCGAGGTGCACCTGCACCGCTGCGGCGACGAACAGGTGCGGCGCGGTGCTGTCCACGGGAATGTCATCGCCGAGCACGTTGCCGAGCAGCCAGCGACGGTCGCCGGCATCGGCCTGCAGCACGGCCTGCAGCGCGGCGCGCGCGGCATCGGGCATGTCGAGTTCGACGGCACCATCGAGCAGCGCCTGCACGGTGGCGGCCAATGCCGGATCCTCCACCAGCGCATGGCGATCGATCGGCGGCAGGTGCGCCTGCGCGGCGCGGGCGACGCGGGTGGCCGGCAGTGCCGATGGCCGCGGCAGGGTCACTGCCAGGCGTGCCTGCAGCCGCGAAAGGCCATCGAGGAAATGCAGGTACGGTGCCAGCTCATGGTCGTTGGCCAGGAAGGCGAACCGTCGCGCGCGCGCCTGGAACAGCGCGACCGGATCAGGCAGCAGCGCCAGCGGTGCCTTCGGCACGCCGCCGATCAGGGTGGGATCGGCCTGGGGTTCGTACTGCGCTTCGTCGGACATGGACTCTCGCTGCCTCCCGGTGGGCGCCAGCGGCCGGCATCCGCGATGGACGCCGCCGCTGCGATTGCGATCGGCAGTGTATCCCCACCCAAGCCGGCCATGCGAGCCGGCGGCACGCGCCAGCGGCGATCAGCGACGCCCGGCGTCGCGCGATACCAGCTCGCGCAGCCACTTGCGATGATGGCGCCAGGCCCAGCCGCCGGTCACCGTGCCGCGGGTCATCGCGCGGAAGGTGCCGCGGGTCCAGATCGCCGCGTACACGTGCAGCACGAACAGCAGCAGCATCAGCACCGCGCAGGCGGCATGCAGCAGCAGCGCCACGCGCCGCACCGGGATCGACACCAGGTCGGGAAAGAATTCCTCCCACATCATCACGCCGGTCACCAGCAGCACGCTGATCAGCCCGGCCATGCCCCAGAGCACCAGCTTCTGCCCGGCGTTGTACTTGCCCAGTTCCGGCAGCGCTTCCTCGTTGGACTGCACCACGTCCTTGATGTGCCCTACCCACACCGCGTCCTCGCGACGCGGCAGGTTGAGCCGCCACATCTGCACGAACAGGCCGAAGAAGCTCAACGCCATCACCACGCCGACGAGCGGATGCAGCCACCGCGCGAACTGGCCGCTGCCGAACAGGTAGGTGAGCCAGTACAGCGAGGGATGGAAGAAGGCGAATCCCGACAGCAGCAGGATCACCGCGCACGCGGCGGTGATCCAGTGGTTGACGCGGGTGAAGGCGCGGTAGCGCGCCACCTCGACCGGCCGCTCGCGGACGATGCCGTCGCCCGGCGCGGAGTAATGGCGGTCACCGCTCATGGCGTGCCTCCTTCGTCGTCGCGGCGGCCGTCCCCGGCCTGGTCGACCAGCGCCTGCGCGTTGGCCTCGTCCTCGGCGGCAACCTTGTTGGCGCGGGCGAACAACCCGTGCAGGGCGGCGCCGGCGATCGCCACGCCCGCCGCCACCAGCCCGACGTTCTTCGCAGAGCCCTTCCAGGTCTTCACCGTCGGGGAGATATGCGGGTCATCCGGCAGCCCGGCGTACAGCGAAGGCTTGTCGGCATGGTGCAGTACATACATGACGTGGGTGCCGCCCACGCCCTGCGGGTCGTACAGGCCGGCATTGGCGTAGCCGCGCGACTTCAGGTCCTCCACCCGCTCGCCGGCCAGCGCCACCATGTCCTCCTTCGGGCCGAAGGTGATGCACTTGGTCGGGCAGGCCTTGGCGCAGGCCGGCCCCTGGCCGACCGCGACCCGGTCCGAACACAGCGTGCACTTCTTCGACACGTGCGCGGTCTTGTGGATGCGCGGGATGTCGAACGGGCAGCCAGCCACGCAGTAACCGCAGCCGATGCAGTTGTCGGAAATGAAATCGACGATGCCGTTGGAATACTGCACGATCGCCCCCGGCGCCGGGCAGGCCTTCAGGCAGCCCGGGTCGGCGCAGTGCATGCAGCCGTCCTTGCGGATCAGCCACTCGAAGTCGCCGCTGTCCGGATTCCTGTACTCGCTGAAGCGCATCAGCGTGAACATGTCCGGCGTGAGGTCATGCGGGTTCTCGTAGACGCCGACGTTCTCTTCCACCTCCGGATGGGTGTCGTTCCATTCGATGCAGGCCGACTGGCACGCCTTGCAGCCGATGCACTTGGAGACATCGATCAGCTTGGCCACCTGGGTCAACTGCCGGGTAGGCGCCGGCAGGTCGTGGGTGGCCGAGGCGCGCACCACGTCGCTGGGCAGCAGGTTGGAAGGCAGTGGCTGCACCGGCGGGTTGGCCGCGGCGGTGAGCGGTTGCGGGGCGCGCCCCTGGGTTCGGTCGTCGCTCATGCCGGGGTGTCTCCCTTGGCCTTCTCGATGTTGACCAGGTACGCCTTGAACTCCGGCGTCTCGATGTTGGCGTCGCCCACGAACGGACCCAGCGAGTTGGAGCCGAAGCCCTTGCGCGCCGCGCCCTTGAAGCCCCAGTGGATCGGGATGCCGACGATGTGCACCGGCTTGCCATCGCACATCAGCGGGCGGATGCGCCCGGTCACCACGGCCTTGGCCCAGATCTGCCCGCGCGAGGACCACACGCGCACCCGGTCGCCCCTGGCGATGCCGCGCTCGGCGGCCAGCTCCTCGCTGATCTCGACGAAGAATTCCGGCTGCAGCACCGCATTGACGTGGTTGTGCTTGGTCCAGTAGTGGAAGTGCTCGGTGAGCCGGTAGGAAGTGGCGACCAGCGGGAACTCGTCGCTGCTGCCCAGCCCGGCCAGGTCGTCCGGGAAGATGCGTGCGACCGGATTGCCGCGCATCTTGCGGTTGAGCGGGTTTTCCACCGGGCTCTCGAACGGCTCCATGTGCGTCGGGAACGGCCCGTCACGCATCAGCTTGCGCGAGAAGAAGCGCGCCGTGCCCTCCGGATTCATGATGAAGGGGCCGACTTCATGCGGCTTGGCGGTGACCGCGATGTCGGGCACGTCGATGCCTTCCCACTTCTCGCCGGTCCACTCGATCAGCTTGCGCTTGGGATCCCAGGGCTTGCCGTCGAGGTCGCACGAGGCGCGGTTGTAGAGCACGCGGCGGTTGGCCGGCCAGGCGAAGGACCACTTCAGGAAAGTGCCCATGCCGCCCGGGTCATGGTTGTCGCGGCGGGCCATCATGTTGCCGTCTTCGGTCCAGCAGCCGGTGTAGACCCAGCAGGCGGCCATGGTCGAACCATCGGCGCGCAGCTGGCCGAAGCTGGACAGCTGCTTGCCGGCGCCGACCAGCAGCTTGGCCTTGTCGGCCGGGTCGAACAGGTCCTGCAGGGCGCGGCCGTTGAGTTCGCGCGCCAGCTCGGCCGGCTCCGGTTCCTGCGGGTTGGCGTAGTTCCAGTCCAGGTTGAGGATCGGCTCCGGCGCCCGGCCGCCCTCCTTGGCATAGAGCGCGCGGATGCGCTGGTAGATCTGCGCCATGATCCATACATCCGAACGCGCCGAACCCGGCGGCGTCGAACCGGCCCAGTGCCATTGCAGCCAGCGCCCGGAATTGACCGTCGCGCCCTCGTCCTCGGCGAAGCAGGTGCTCGGCAGCTCCAGCACCTCGGTCTTGATCGAAGCGGTGTCGACATCGTTGTAGATGCCGTGGTTTTCCCAGAACGAGGCCATCTCGGTCTCGAGCGGGTCCATCACCACCAGCAGCTTCAGCTTGGAGAACGCCTCGGTCAGCTTGCCGCGGTTGGGGAACGAGAGCAGCGCGTTGAATCCCTGGCAGAAGTAGATGTTGACCTCGCCCTGCTTGAGCTTCTCGAACATCTTCATCGCGTCGTACTGCGGGATGTCGAGCTTGGGCAGCCAGTCGTAGCCCCACTGGTTGTCGGCGGTGGCCTTCTCGCCCCACATCGCCTTGAGGAAGCTGACGAAGAACTTGTCGTAGTTCTGCCAGTAGCTCATCTGGTTGGGCAGCGCCGGCTTGTTGCCGCGCGTGGACAGGTACGTGGGCAGGTCGACCTCGGTCTCGCGCGGGATCGCCATGTAACCCGGCACCAGGTTCGACATCAGGCCCACGTCGGTCAGCCCCTGGATGTTGGAATGCCCGCGCAGCGCGTTCATGCCGCCACCGGCGATGCCGATGTTGCCCAGCAGCAGCTGCAGCATGGCCATGCCGCGGATGTTCTGCGCGCCCTTGGAATGCTGGGTCCAGCCGAGCGCATACATCGAGGTCATCGCCTTGTCCGGCGCCGACGTCTCGCCGATCATCTCGCAGATCTTCAGGTAGCGGTCCTTCGGGGTGCCGCACAGGTTCTCGACGAATTCCGGGGTGTAGACCTCCACGTGCTGCTTGAGCAGGTTCCAGACGCAGCGCGGGTCCTGCAGCGTGGGATCGGTGCGGATGTAGCCATCCTCGCCGAACTGGTATTCCCAGCTGGTCTGGTCGTAATTGCGCTTGGCCTCGTCATAACCGGTGAACAGGCCGTCCTGCCAGCCGAAGTCCTCGCGCACCAGGTAGGCGGCATTGGTGTAGTTGCGGACGTAGTCCCACTGCACCTTGTCGTGGGCGATGCACCAGCGGATCACGCCCATCAGGAAGGCGATGTCGCTGCCCGGCCGGATCGGCGCGTAGAAATCCGAGACCGCCGCCGAGCGGTTGAAGCGCGGATCGACCACGATCAACTTGGCGCCACGGTGCTGCTTGGCCTCGGTCACCCACTTGAAGCCGCACGGATGCGCCTCGGCCGCGTTGCCGCCCATGATCACCACCAGGTCCGTATTGGCGATGTCCGTCCACGAATTGGTCATCGCACCACGGCCGAACGTCGGGCCCAAACTGGACACCGTCGGGCCGTGTCAGACCCTCGCCTGGTTGTCGAAGCCGACGATGCCCAGCGAGCGGACCACCTTGAAGGTCGCCCACGAGGTCTCGTTGGTGGTCGCCGATGCCGCCAGGAAGCCGGTCGTCGTGAGCCGGTTCACCGGCGTGCCGGCCTCGTTGCGCTCGACCAGGTTGGCGTCGCGGTCGTCCTTGACGGCGCGCGCGATGCGGTCCAGCGCCTCGTCCCAGGAAATGTCCTCGAAGTGGTCGGCGCCGGGCCGGCGCACCCGCGGCCGGGTCAGGCGCGTCGCGGCCTTCACGTAGGACTTGAGCGCCGCGCCCTTCGGGCAGAGCGTGCCGCGGTTGGTCGGATGGTCCGCATCGCCCTCGATGTGGATCAGCTCGGCCTGCTCGCCGGCGGCCAGGTCACCGCGGGAGTACATGATGATGCCGCAGGCAACCGAGCAGTAGGTGCAGATGTTGCGGGTTTCGGTGGTGGTGGCGAGCTTGAAGGCGCGGACATGGGCAGCGGTGGCGGCCTCGGCCGCACCGAACCCCATGGCGCCCAGCGTGGTCGCCGCCGCCCCCGCGCCGGCCAGCTTGAGGAAGCTGCGGCGGGATATGTCGACGTTCATCGTGACTCCTCTACGAACCTGTCGGCGGATGGGTGCGTCGGGCCGATGGTCTGCCTGGCCGCCGGTGCAGTCAAGCAGGCCCGCGGCCGCCCTTGCCTGGCAGCATGGCGCGGCATGGCAGCTGACGATGTGAACGCGGCCTGGGCTACATTGCCGGCATCCGCTGCTGCCCGAGCCCGCCCTGTGACCGAAGCCGCCACCGACGCCGCCCCTTCGCCCCGCCTGACCTCGCTGGCCCATGGCGGCGGCTGCGGCTGCAAGATCGCGCCGGCCGTGCTGGCCAACATCCTGCGCGCGACCACCACCGCGATGCCGCTGCCGGCCGAACTGCTGGTCGGCATCGAGACCGCCGACGACGCGGCGGTGTACCGCATCAACGAACACCAGGCGATCGTCGCCACCACCGATTTCTTCATGCCGATCGTCGACGACCCCCACGACTTCGGCCGCATCGCCGCCACCAACGCGATCAGCGACGTCTACGCGATGGGCGCCACGCCGCTGTTCGCGCTGGCGATCGTCGGCATGCCGATCAACGTGCTGCCGCACGACACCATCGCGCGCATCCTCGATGGCGGCGCCAGCGCCTGCCGCGACGCCGGCATCGTGGTCGCCGGCGGCCACAGCATCGATTCGGCCGAGCCGATCTACGGCCTGGTCGCGATCGGGCTGGTCGACCCGGCCCATCTCAAGCGCAACCGCGATGCCCGCCCGGGCGACGTGCTGGTGCTCGGCAAGCCACTGGGCGTGGGCATCTTTTCCGCGGCGCTGAAGCAGCAGGCGCTGGACGCGACCGGCTACGCCGCGCTGCTCGGGGCCACCACCCGCCTCAACACGCCTGGCCCGGCACTGGCGCGGCTGGCCGGGGTCCACGCGATGACCGACGTCACCGGCTTCGGCCTGGCCGGCCATGCGCTGGAGATGGCGCGCGGCGCCGGCTGCACGCTGCGCATCGACTGGGCCGCGGTACCGCTGCTGCCGCAGGCGCGCGAACTGGCGCGGGCCGGCTTCGTCACCGGCGCCTCGCACCGCAACTGGGCCAGCTACGGCGACCAGGTGCGGCTGCCGGACACGCTCGACGAGGTCGAACGCGCCCTGCTGTGCGACCCGCAGACCAGCGGCGGCCTGCTGGTCAGCTGCGCGCCCGCGGCGGTCGACGAGGTGCTGGCGATCTTTCGATCAAGCGGCTTCGCCGAAGCGGCGGTGATCGGCAGCGTCGCCGCCGGCGAGGCCCATCTGCAGCTGGCATGATCCGCCGGGCCCGATACCTGCAACCACGGCCACCACGGGACCCCCGGCATGACCCGACAGCATGACTTCACCGCGCAGATCACCTGGACCGGCAACCGCGGCGAAGGTACCCGCGATTACCGCGGCTACGATCGCACCTGGCGCATCACCACCCCCGGCAAGCCGCCGGTCGAATGCTCCAATGACCCGCTGCTCGGCGGCGACCCCAACAAGCCGAATCCGGAGGACCTGCTGCTGTCCAGCCTGTCGGCCTGCCACATGCTCTGGTACCTGCACCTGGCCAGCAGCGCGGGCATCGTGGTGATGCAATACCAGGACGATCCGCTGGGCATCGGCGAAACCGGCCCACGTGGCGAAGGCCGCTTCGTCAGCGCGGTGCTGCGGCCGCGGATCGTGGTCGCGCCCGGCACCGACCTCGCCCGTGCCGACGCGCTGCACCACCAGGTGCATGAATTCTGCTTCATCGCCCGCTCGGTCAACTTCCCGGTCAGCTACCAGGCCAGCTACGCCGAAGGCAGCGCGGTCGACGCCGAACCGGCGTGAACCGCTAGAGCACCTCGATCCGGTTGCGGCCGGCGCGCTTGGCCGCGTACAGGCAGCCATCCACCGATTCCAGGAACGCGCGTGCGCTGGCATCACCCTGCACCTGCGCCGTCCCCACCCCCAGGCTGGCGGTGACGTAGGCGCCGCCATCGCCGCCGCCCTGGGCGATCTTGAGCTCGGCAATCCTGGCCATGCAGTGCCCGGCCAGGATCCGCGCCGCGGCGGCATCGGTCTCCGGCAGCAGCAGGATGAACTCCTCGCCGCCGAACCGGGCCACCACGTCGCGCGGCCGATGCACGATGCCACGCAACGCCAGGGCCACCTGGCGCAGGCATTCATCGCCGGCGACATGGCCATGCGCATCGTTGAACTGCTTGAAGTGGTCGATGTCCAGCACGACCAGCGACAGCGGCTTGCCGTTGCGGCGGGCGTCGGCCCACTCCGCCTCCAGCCGCTGGTCGAACATGCGGCGGTTGGCGATGCCGGTCAGGCCATCGGTCAACGACAGCTGTTCGAGTTCGCGGTGCAGCCGCAGCAGCTCCTCCTCGGCCCGCTTGCGCTCGCTGATGTCGAACATGAAGCCGATCAGGCAGTCGACCTCGCCATCGGGGTGGCGCACCACGTGGACCACGTCGCGGATCCAGACGTAGCCCCCGTCACGGGTCAGGGCGCGATAGTCGGCCTCATGGTCGATGCCCGCCTGCGACTGCGAGACGCAGAAGTTCACCACGTAGTCGCGATCTTCCGGGTGCATGCGCTGGACCCAGTCGTCCACGCTGCGCCAGCTGTCCGGCGTCCAGCCCAGCAAGGCCTCGATCTGCGGCCCGATGTAGGCGAAGCGCATGCTCGCCCAGTCGATTTTCCAGGGGATGGCCCGGGTCGACTCCAGCAGCGTCCTGTAGACGTCCGGGCTTTCGGGAAGGGACTGCGGCGGGGCCTGCATGCCCGCGACTGGAAGCTGGCTCATGGGTCAATGGTAGGAGATCCGGCACCCCGCGTGCGACGCCCCCGGCACGGCCACCAGCCCGCCGCCGGGAACCGCTATCCTGACCCGCCTGCCCGCGCAGGGTGGCTTCGAGAACGTTCCATGGCTGACAAAGAAGTCCCTGGCATCCGTCCGTACCCGTATCCGGCAGGTGGCTGGGGTGCCCTGCGCGCCACTGCCCAGGCCATCCACGAACAGATGGATGCGCCGGAGGCCGCCGCCACGCTGCTGCGCACCAACAAGCCGGCCGGCTTCGACTGCCCCGGCTGCGCCTGGCCGGACCGCAAGCACACCTCGACCTTCCAGTTCTGCGAGAACGGCGCCAAGGCGGTGACCTGGGAGGCGACGAAGAAGCGCGTCACCCCGGAATTCTTCGCGACCCATACGGTCTCCTCGCTGCTGGCGTGGACCGATCATGAGCTCGAGGACCAGGGCCGGCTCACCCATCCGCTGGCCTACAACGCCGAGCGCGATGCCTACGAAGCGATCGGCTGGGACGAGGCATTCGCACGCATCGGCGAGGTGCTGCGCCAACAGGCGGACCCGGACGCGGTGGAGTTCTACACCTCCGGCCGCGCCTCCAACGAGGCGGCCTTCCTGTACCAGCTGTTCGCGCGTGAATACGGCACCAACAACTTCCCCGACTGCTCGAACATGTGCCACGAGGCCACCAGCGTCGGGCTGCCGCAGGCCATCGGCATCGGCAAGGGCACCGTTTCGCTGGACGACTTCGATGCCTGCGAGCTGATCCTGTGCATCGGCCACAACCCCGGCACCAACCATCCGCGGATGATGGGCACGCTGCACGAAGCCGCACGCCGGGGCGCGCGGATCATCGTGCTCAATCCGCTGCGCGAGCGGGCGCTGGAGCGCTTCGCCGACCCGCAGAGCCCGCTGGAAATGGCCACCCTCGGTGGTACCGCGATCGCCGCCACCTACCTGCAGCCGCGCGTCGGCGGCGACGCCGCGGCCCTGAAGGGCATCATGAAGGCGCTGCTGGAGCTGGACGCCAGCGCCGGCGGGTCGGTCCTCGACCATGATTTCATCGCCGCCCATACCCAGGGCTTCGACCTGCTCGCCGACGACCTGCGCCAGGCCGCCTGGCCGGCGATCGAGGCCGCCTCGGGCCTGGGCGAGGCCGAGCTGCGCGGGGTCGCCCAGGCCTATGCCAGCGCCCGCGCCGCCATCGTCACCTACGGCATGGGCATCACCCAGCACCGCACCGGCACGCAGAACGTGCAGCAGATCGCCAACCTGCTGCTCATGCGCGGCAACATCGGCAAACCGGGCGCCGGCATCTGCCCGCTGCGCGGTCATTCCAACGTGCAGGGCGACCGCAGCGTCGGCATCACCGAGAAGCCGAAGCCGGAAATGCTCGCGCGCATCGCGCAGCGCTTCGGCTTCACGCCGCCGGCCCGGCATGGCCACGATGCGGTGGCCGCGATGCAGGCGATCATCGAGGGCCGCTCCAAGGTGCTGGTCAGCCTGGGCGGCAACCTCGCCGTGGCCATGCCCGATGGCCCGGCCTGCTTCGCCGGCATCCGCGGCCTGGAGATGTCGGTGAACATCGCCACCAAGCTCAACCGCAGCCACCTGCTCACCGCGCGGCATACCTTCCTGCTGCCCTGCCTGGGACGCACCGAGCGCGACCTGCAGGCCAGCGGCCCGCAGGCCATCACGGTCGAGGACTCGATGTCGATGGTGCACGCCTCACGCGGCAAGCTGGCACCGGCATCGGAGGCGTTGCTGTCAGAGCCGGCGATCGTCGCCGGGATGGCCCTGGCTACCCTGCCCGGCACCCGGGTGGCGTGGCGCGAGCTGGTCGCCGATTACGATCGCATCCGCGATGCGATCGAGGCGGTGTTCCCGGAGTTCGAACGCTACAACGAGCGCATCCGCATCCCCGGCGGGTTCCGGCTGCCGCTGCCGCCGACCGGGCGTGTCTGGCCCACGCCCTCCGGCAAGGCGCAGTTCCTGCCGTTTCCCGGCCTGCGCGAAGACCCTGCCGATGCCGATGGCGAGGTCCTGCGGCTCACCACCGTGCGCAGCCATGACCAGTACAACACCACGATCTATGGCTTCGACGACCGCTACCGCGGCGTGTTCGGGCGCCGCGACGTGGTCTTCATGAATGCCCGGGACATGGCCGCGCGCGGGATCAGCGCCGGGGAACGGATCACGTTGCGGACGGCCTTCGCGGGCGGGCACGAGCGCGTGCTCGACGGCGTCATCGCGGTCGCGCATGACATCGCGCCTGGCTCGGTCGCCACCTACTACCCCGAAGCCAACTGCCTGGTCCCGCTCGACTACCACGACCCGGCCAGCGGCACCCCGTCGTACAAGTGCGTCCCCGTGCGCATCAACCGCGACGCCGCCGCCGGGGCCTGACCGGCGTGGCTCGCGGGCTCGTCACGACTACTTGACGGGAGCAGGACTACACCGGCGTTCCTTTCGCGCAGCAGGAAGATCCCGATGGTTGCCTCCGAGCGCAGCGTGTCACGGTCCCCGCGCAGGCCCGCACTGCCGTGGCACGCCATCACGCTGGCGCTGGCGCTGATCGCCGGCAGCCCTCCCGCGCTGGCAGAAGACACCCTCGGCGCGTCGGAGAGCTTCTATGCGCTGTATCCGCCGCCACCGCCTGTCCCGGGCCAATGGCGCTACACGGTGGGCGCCGGGGTGGTCAGCCTGCCGACCTTCCCCGGCGCCGACGACCAGCGCACCGAGGTCGTGCCGGTACTGGCCGCCAACCGCGGCCGCTTCTTCATCGGCGCCAACCCGGACACCGCATCGCTGCTGTCACTTGGCGCCTATCTGGTCCAGGACGCGCACTGGCGCATGGGCCTGGCCGCCACCTACGACGTGGTCGCGCCGCGCGAGGAATCCGATGATGCGCACCTGCGCGGACTCGGCGACCTGGACCGGACGACGCACGCGGAGCTGTTCGGCGTCTATGTCGCCGGCTGGGCGTCGCTGCGCGGCAGCCTCGTCTCCGACATCGGCGGCAACAGCCGCGGCACCTACGCCACCCTCGAGGCGATGGGCGCATTCCCGCTCAACCCGCAGTGGGTCCTCGTCGCCGGCCCGGGCCTGTCCTGGGGCAACGACCAGTACATGCGCGCCTACTACGGCGTCAGCGCCGCGCAGAGCGCCGACTCCGGGCTACCGGCATACAACGCCGGCTCGGGCCTGTACAACGCCCGTTTCTCGCTCGGCGCCAACTACCGCCCGCGGCCGGGCTGGAACATCGGCGCCAACCTCGCGCTGGCCTGGCTGCAGTCCGATGCCAACGACAGCCCGGTGAGCCAGGACAACCAGCAGCTGACCGCCACGCTGCTGGTCAGCCGCTCGTTCTAGGCGCCGGGCCGATAGCTGCCATGGCCGTCCAATCGGCGCGGCGGCGTTTGTTGGAATGGATGCACGGGAAGCACCCGCGCCAGGGAGGCCCGCATGATCACCGATCCGTTCGATACCGGTCCGACCGGCAAATTCCGCACGCTCTGCCGCAAGTATCCCGATGACACCGTCTACAAAGGCAGCGACGGCTTCCGCTCGCGCTGGGGCCCGGTGTTCCATCGCGGCCGCGCCAACGGCACGGCGCGGCTGCTGGTGATCGGCCAGGACCCTGCACAGACCGAAGCGGTGACCCGGCGCATCCTCTGCGGCCAGGCCGGCCGGCGCGTGCAGGGCTTCGTCGAGAAGCTCGGCTATACCCGCAGCTACCTGATGGTCAACGCCTTCGCGTATGGGATCTACAACCAGGCCATGGCGATGCCGCACCTGCACGATCCGCAGATCGAGGCCTACCGCCACCAGTGGCTGGAAGCGGCATTCGCACCGGGCCGGATCGAGGCGGTCGTCACCTTCGGCAATGCCGCCTACGATGCCTGGAAGGCGTTCAAGGCCACCCCCGCCGGCCAGGCGGTGAGCGTGTTCCACCATCGCGCCCTGCATCCGACCGCCGACAAGCCCGGGGGACCGATTACCCGTGGCGAACTGCTGGCCAACTGGAACGTCGCGCTCCAGGGGCTGCATACCTACATCCAGCAACCCGACGTGGTCACGCCGCTGGCACTTTACGGCAGCGATTTCACCGCCGCCGAGCTGCCGCCGATCCCCAGCCGCGACCTGCCCATGGGCCTGCCGGCCTGGATGCGCGGCACCGATTTCTGGGCCGGGATGGCGAATCCGCCAGGCACCGAGCGCGCGAACATCTCCATTGAAGTGCCCTGAGCGCGGGCTCGGCGGCGGATTCACGCCGGGATCACCGGCAAGGTCCGGACAATCGCGCCAGTGCCAAGCCCCGACGGGACGCCAACATCCGGCGCCCCGCACCCATTGAAGGGAGCTGCCATGCGTATTTCGATCCTGGCCATCATGTGCCTGGTGGTCCTCGGCGGCTGCAACCGCGACGGGGGCAAGTCCGACACGTCCGCCCCCTCCGCCGCCGCCCCGGCGACACCGGCAGCCGCGCCCGCGGCGGCCCCCGGGCCAGCCGCCAGCAAGGAATCGGTGTTCTCCAGTGAAGAACTCGACCAGATGGTGGCGCCGATCGCGCTCTATCCGGATCCACTGCTGGCGCAGGTACTGATGGCGTCGACCTATCCCGGCGAGGTGGCCGATGCCGCCAGCTGGTCGAAGGCGCATCCGCAGGCCAAGGGCGATGACGCGGTCAAGCAGGTCGCCAGCCAGCCCTGGGACGCCAGCGTGCAGTCGCTGGTCGCCTTCCCGCAGGCGCTGGCGTTGCTGTCGCAGGATCCCGCCTGGGTGCAGCGCCTGGGCGATGCCTTCCTGGCCCAGCCCGACGACGTGATGGATGCGGTGCAGCGCCTGCGCCGGAAAGCCCAGTCCGCCGGCAACCTGCAGTCGAACGATTACCAGAAGGTCAGCGTGCAGCCGGCCGCCGCACCGGCCCCGGTGCAGGGCGATGCCGCGCCACCGCCCCCGCCGCCGGCCGATGCCAATGGCGACGGCGGCGACCAGGTGATCGTGATCCAGCCCTCCGATCCGCAGGTGGTCTACGTGCCCAGCTACAACCCGACCACGGTGTACGGCACCTGGCCCTACCCGTCCTATCCGCCGGCCTACTATCCGCCGCCGGCCAGCTATTACCCGCTCGGCGGCGCGCTGGCGAGCGGGATGATGTTCGGCGTCGGCCTGGCGATCACCGACTCGCTGTGGGGCGACTTCGACTGGGGCCACAACGACGTCGACATCGACGTCAACCGCTACAACAACATCAACGTCAACCGGCGCCTGGACGTGAACCAGAACCGCTGGCAGCACGATCCGGCCCATCGCGGCGGCGTGCCCTATCGCGACCATGCCAACCGCCAGGCCTACGGCCGCCAGCTGGACGGCGCACGCCAGCGCGATGCCTTCCGCGGCGACGATCCGCAGCGCGCACAGGCCCGCGAACAGGCACGTTCGCGGATGGGCGACCATGGCATCGACGCGCCCGCACGCGACAACCGCGAGGCCCGTGATCGCGCCCAGGCCGCCGCCAACCGCATGCCCGACCGCGATGCCGCCGCGCGCCAGCATGCCGGTGAGCGGGTCGCCGACCGCACCGGCGGCGCGGGTCGCCCGGCGGCCAGCAACGCCGCCGCGCGTGATCGCGCTGCCGCAGCCGCCCAGGCCCATCCGCAGGCGCGTGATCGCGCGGCCGCGGCCGGCCAGGCGCATCCACAGGCCCGCGATCGCGCCGCCGCAGCCGGCCAGGCGCATCCGCAGGCCCGCGACCGCGCTGCCGCGCAGCGCAGCCAGCAGCAACCGCATCGCCAGGCGCAACGCAATGACCAGGCCCGCAATGCCGCGCGCAGCCAGGCCCAGCACAGCCAACGCGCCGGCAACAGCGCCATGAGCGGCGTGCGCCAACCGCAGCAGGCACGTGCGCAGAGCCAGCGTGGCAATGCCAGCCACGCTGCCGCGCAGCGGCCGGCCAGCGCCCGTTCCGCCGGACACCAGGTCAACCGCACCGCCAGCGCGCCCCATCGCGCCGGCGGCGGCGGCGGGCGCCACCGTTGAGGGGGAGGAACGCGATGAAAGCCATTCCCGCATTGCTGCTGTCGCTGGCCCTGCTGTCCTCGCCGCGCGCCCAGGCCGCCGAGCAGGCCTTCCCCACCCCCGAAGCCGCCGCCGACGCGCTGGTGGCCGCCCTCGGTACCACCCGCGCCGATGATGCCAAGCTGGCGGCGTTGTTCGGCAAGGACTGGAAAACCTACGTGCCGGAGGATGTCGACCGCGAGGACGTGGATACCTTCCAGGCCGAATACCGCAAGGCGCATCGGATCGAGAACCAGGCCGACGGCAGCGCGGTGATCGGCGTCGGCGAGGCCGGCTGGACCTTCCCGGTGCCGCTGCGCAAGTCCGCCACCGGCTGGCAGTTCGACCAGAAGGCCGGCATCGTCGAGATGCGCAAGCGGCAGATCGGCCGCAACGAGCTGGCCACGATCGAATCCGCCCGTGCCTACCATGACGCCCAGATGGACTATGCAAGCGAGGACCGCGACGGCGATGGCGTGCTCGCGTACGCGCGGCGGATCGTCAGCACCGACGGCAAGCACGACGGGTTGTACTGGTCCGAGGACGACAGCGGCGAGCTGAGCCCGCTGGGTCCGCTGTTCGCCGATGCGCGCAAGGACTCGGACTGGCACGGCTACCACTACCGCATCCTCGAGGCGCAGGGCCCGTCGGCGCCGGGCGGCGCGTATTCCTACGTGCTCGGCGACCACATGACGCGCGGCTTCGCGCTGGTCGCCTGGCCGGCGAAATACGGCGAGACCGGGGTGATGACCTTCATGATCAGCCACGACGGCGAGCTGTTCCAGAAGGACCTCGGGCCGGGCACGGAGAAGATCGCCACGGCGATGAAGGCATTCGATCCGGACGACAGCTGGAGCGAGGTGGACAAGAAATAGCGTCTGTCGCGACCCAGGCGGCCCCGCCGCGCAGGCCGCCTCGTCGCGAGTGGCCTGGTCGCGCCGTGGCAGCGGCGGGGCAAGCCGATGTCGCGCGGCATTGGCTGCGCGAATACCCCCCATCCAGAACCTTCATTTCCCCGCGCCGGGACACGGGCCTATGGTGGCGCCCTCCTCCTCCCCCGAGGCGCCCCATGGCCGAACAGATCTTCACCCATGCCCGCGACCGCCACGGCCGGCCCTTCGAGCTGGCCGTGCGTGATGGCCGCATCACCGCGCTCGGCGAAACCGTGCCGCGCCCGGCGGAGGCCGCGGTGGTCGATCTCGGTGGCCAGCTCGTGCTGCCCGGCTTCGTCGATGGCCACATCCACCTGGACAAGAGCTTCGTCGGTGATCGCTGGCATCCGCATCTACCGGCCCACAGCCTGCGCGAGCGGCTGGCGATCGAGAAGCGCGAGCTGGCCGCGGCGCCGCCGATCGGCGAGCGTGCCGATGCGCTGATCGCCCAGGCGGTCGGCTTCGGCACGGTGGCCATGCGCTGCCATGTCGATGTCGATGGGAGCACCGGGCTGGTGAACCTGCACGCCCTGCGCGAGGTGCGCGAGCGTTGGCGTGGCGTCGTCGAGATCCAGCTGGTGGCCTTCCCGCAGGCCGGCGTGATGTCCTGCCCCGGCAGCGTGGACGTGCTCGAGGCGGCCATGCGCGAAGGCGCCGACGTGATCGGCGGCATCGACCCGGAAACCTTCGACGGTGACAGCGAAGGCCAGCTGGAACTGGTGTTCCGCCTCGCCGAGCGCCATGCCAGCCGGATCGACATCCACCTGCACGAACCCGGCGAAACCGGCATCGCCCAGCTCGGCCGCATCGCCGCGCGCACGCGCGCGCTGGGCCTGGCGGGCCGTGTCGCGGTCAGCCATGCCTATGCACTCGGCGAGGTCGGCGCATCCGTGCTGGAACGCACCGCCGGCGTGCTGGCCGAAGCCGGCGTGGCGATCATGACCAATGCGCCGGGCCACCACGCGTTTCCGCCAGTGCGCCAGCTGCGCGCCGCCGGCGTGGAGGTATTCCTCGGCAACGACAACATCCGCGATGCCTGGTGGCCCTACGGCAACGGCGACATGCTGCAGCGGGCGATGCTGCTGGGCTACCGCTCGGGCTTTTTCGCCGACGATGAACTGCAGGCCGCACTGGACATGGCCACGTCCGCCGGCGCACGCGTGCTCGGGCTGCAGGACCATGGACTGGCAGTGGGCAACGCCGCCACCTTCGTCGTGGTCGATGCCCCCAACGCCGCCGCGGCCGTGGCGGCGGCCCCGGCCGGTCGCCGCCTGGTGCGTTGCGGCGTGCGGGTTCCGGCCCCCTGAGGCGTCAGCCTTCGATCATCGCCACCAGGCGTTCCGCCAGCGCCCTCACCGCCGGATCCGCGGAAGGGTGATGCAGCAGCGCCAGCTCGACATTGTCGATCCGTGGCAGGCCGCTTTCCGGCCCGAGCACGACGTGTGCTGCGGTGACCGCACGCGCCGGCAGCAGGCTGATGCCCAGGCCGTCGGCCACAGCGGCCTGGATGCCCCCCAGGCTGGAGCTGGTGAAGCTGATCCGCCAGCGCCGGCCGAGCGACTCGATCGCCGCGATCATCTCCTCGCGGTACAGCCCGCGTGGCGGGAATGCCACCAGCGGCACCGGGTCCAGCGCGAAGCCGGGACTGCCGGCGCCGTCGATCCAGGCCATCGGCTCGGCCCAGGCGGCGATGTCCGGGCGGCTGCCGCGGCGCTGCTTGAGCAGCACCAGGTCGAGTTCGCCGCGGTCGTATTCCTCGCCCAGCGCACGGCTCAGCCCGCTGCTGACCTCCAGCTTCACCCGCGGATGCTCGCGACTGAACGCCGCCAGCAGGCGCGTGGTGCGGCCGGCGGCGAAATCCTCCGGTACGCCGAGGCGGATCGTGGTCGCCACGCTGCTGCCGGCCATCGCTTCGCCGAGCTCCTCGTTGAGCGCGAGCATCCGCCGTGCATAACCCAGCACGGTTTCGCCGATGTCGGTCGGGCGCACGTCGCGCACGCCGCGATCGAGCAACCGATGGCCAGCGAGTTCTTCCAGCCGGCGCACCTTCTGGCTGATCGTCGACTGGGTCGAATGCAGGCGCGTGGCAGCGGCGGTGAAGCTGCCGCAATCCGCCACCGTGGCCAGGGCACGCAGCAGGTCCAGGTCGTAAAGCACCCTATTCGGTTTTGAACTGGGCTCCATCGCGACATTTAATTTCTGGATGGGATGAGGCGTTTGTAGCATGGTCGCGTCCGTCCGCAAAGCCATGGATCCTCGATGAAAGCCCGCTTGCCGCTCACCCTCGCCACGCTGCTGGCGCTCGCCCCGCCCGTCTTCGCCGCCGAACACGCCGACCTGCTGCTGCGCCATGCCACCGTGGTCGACGTCGAGCACGGCCGCACGCTGGCGGGCCAGGCGGTGGCGATCCGCGGCGAGGACATCGTCGCGGTCGGCCCGGATGGGACGATTGCCCGCCAGTGGAAAGCCGACAGCACCGTCGATGCCAACGGCCGCTACCTGATTCCCGGCCTCTGGGACATGCACGTGCATTTCGGCGGCGGCCCTTCGCTGGTCGAGGAAAACCAGGCACTGCTGCCGCTGTACGTCGCCCACGGCATCACCACCATCCGCGACTGTTCCGGCGACCTGCCGCAGCAGGTGCTGTCCTGGCGCGGGCAGATCCGCGACGGCAGCCTGTTCGGCCCGCAGCTGTTCACTTCCGGCGCCAAGATCGAGGGCCTCAAGCCGGTCTGGAAAGGCACGATCGAGGTGGGTGACCAGGCCGGTGTCGATGCCGCGCTCGACCGCGAGCAACGCGACGGCGTGGACTTCGTGAAGATCACCGACAGCACGCTCAAGCCGGAGCTGTTCCTGTATGCGGTAGCCGAGGCGAAGCAACGCGGCCTGCGCACCTCCGGGCATATCCCGATGGCGTTGACCGTGGGCCAGGCGGTGGACGCGGGCATCAGCTCGATCGAACACCTGGACTACGCCTTCAAGGCCGGCGTGCGCGACGAGGCGACGATCGCCGCCGATTTCGCCGCCGGCCGCATCGACCGCGCCGAAGCCAACCGTCGCCTGCGCGCCGGCTTCGACCGCGATACCGCCATGGCAGCCTATCGCCGCTTCGCCGCGCAGGGCGTGGCGGTGACGCCGACGCTGGACGGTGGCCGCATCATCGACTTCCTCGACGTCGAACCGCGCGAGCACGACGCCTACCTGGCCTACATCGGCCCGGGCCTGCGCAAGACCTATGAATGGCGCGTGGAGCGCGCGGCCAAGGCCACGCCCGAGCAGGTCCAGGCGCGCCACGCGCACTACCACGAAGTGGCCGCGGTGCTGCCGATGCTGCAGGAAGCCGGCGTGACGATCATGGCCGGCACCGACGCGGGCTTCCTCAACTCCTACGACTACCCAGGCATCGGCCTGCTCGACGAACTGTCGCTGTACGTGCGCGAAGGGCTTACCCCGCAGCAGGCGCTGGTCGCGGCCACCCGCGCCGGCCCGGCCTGGTTCGGCAAGCTCGACCGCTACGGTGCCGTGCAGCCCGGCAAGGCCGCCGACCTGGTGCTGCTGGCGCGCGATCCGCTGCAGGACATCCAGGCCCTGCGCGCCATCGACACCGTGGTCATGCGCGGCAAGGCCTATGATCGCGCGGCATTGGACGGCCTGCTGTCCGATACGCGCGCGAAGGTCGCCGGGTGGAATCGCGCTACCGACTGAACACGCGTCGCGCCCCCGCCTGCCCGGGCGCCCGGCCTGCAGGCTCCGCCACTGCGTGCGGACCGCAGTGCCGCGCGCGCCCTTCACGTCGCACACGCGACGACGACAGCAGCCTCACACATCGGCGACGCGTCCAGCGGCGCCGATTCCACGTTGCACTGCGATAAGCATAACTACTTGATCAGCCTCAGTAGCTTTACCGAGGCGACTCCGCGTCACGGTGTGTTCCAGTAGCGGCCTCGGCACTGTCGAACACCCAGGGCGCGGCCTTCGGCGCCGCACCTCCGTCACCGGCCCGATCATCCGCGGCGCCCGGTGGTCACCGTGAACAGGCGTCCTGTCCTCCCCATGCACTGGCGCCGTCATCCCCACGCAGTCACAGAGGAGCGCCAGCCATGGCCAAGAAGCAGTTCAAGGGCGTCATCAAGCTCGACATCCGCGATTCGAAAGCGGACTGGGAACCCTTCCTGCCCCCCAAGGCACCCGACGGCGCGCCCAACATCCTGATCGTGCTGTATGACGACACCGGCCAGGCCGCATGGGAGCCCTACGGCGGCGCGATCAACATGCCCACGCTGCAGAAGCTGGCCGACAACGGCCTCACCTACACGCAGTGGCACACCACCGCGCTGTGTTCGCCGACGCGCTCGTGCTTCCTCACCGGCCGCAACCACCACCTCAACGGCATGTCGGCCATCACCGAGACGGCCAACGGCTTCCCCGGCTGGTCCGGGCGCGTGCCCGAGGAATGCATGTCGGTCGGCCAGATGCTGCAGGACACCGGCTACAGCACGTTCTGGATCGGCAAGGACCACAACGTGCCCGAGCAGGACATCTGCGCGGGTGGCCCGAAGTCGGAATGGCCGCTGCAGAAGGGCTTCGACCGCTTCTACGGTTTCCTCGGCGGCGAAACCAACCAGTGGTACCCGGATCTCACCGACGACAACAAGTTCGTGGACCAGCCCTATGGACCGGAAGACGGGTACCACCTGTCCAAGGACCTGGCCGACCAGGCCCTGCAGATGATCCGCGACCAGAAGGCCTCCAATCCCTCCAAGCCCTGGTTCATGTGGTTCTGCCCCGGCGCCAACCACGCGCCGCACCATGCGCCGAAGGAATACATCGACAAGTACAAGGGCAAGTTCGACGAAGGCTATGACGCCTACCGCAAGTGGGTCGTGCCGCGCATGATCGAAAAGGGCCTGCTGCCGAAGGGCACCGCGGTGCCGGACTTCAACCCGATGCCGGAAGACCAGGCCAACCCGGCCGATTACGTCAAGCCATGGGACTCGCTGAGCGCGGATGAGAAGCGACTGTTCTCGCGCATGGCCGAGGTGTATGCCGGCTTCTCCGAGTACACCGACGCACAGGTCGGCCGGATCATCGACTACCTGGAAAAGAGCGGCCAGCTCGACAACACCATCGTCTTCTACTGCTCGGACAACGGCGCCTCCGGCGAGGGCAGTCCGACCGGATCGGTCAACGAGAACAAGTTCTTCAACAACTATCCCGACTCGCTGGAGGAGAACCTCAAGTACATCGACGTGCTCGGCGGGCCGGAAACCTACAACCACTACCCGACCGGGTGGGCGGCGGCGTTCTCGGCGCCCTACAAGATGTTCAAGCGCTACTCCGAGTACGCCGGCGGCACCTGCTGCCCGATGGTCATCCACTGGCCCAAGGGCATCAAGGCCAAGGGCGAGGTCCGCAACCAGTACCACCACGCGGTGGACATCGTGCCGACCATCCTGGAATCAATCGGCATCCAGATGCCGGATACCTATCGCGGGGTGAAGCAGCACCCGCTGTCGGGCGTGTCGATGAAGTACTCCTTCGACAAGGACGGCCCGACCCGGAAGAAGCGCCAGTACTACGCCATGCTCGGCACCCGCGGCATCTGGGAGAACGGCTGGAAGGCCGCTGCCGTGCATGCCCCGCTGACCAGCAAGGGCCATTTCGACAAGGACGCGTGGGAGCTCTACAACGTCGACGAGGATCGCTCCGAGTCCAAGGACCTGGCCAAGCAGCACCCCGACAGGCTCAAGGCGCTGATCGATGCATGGTTCGAGGAGGCCGACGCCAACAACGTGCTGCCGCTGGATGACCGCACCGCCGCCGAGGTCCTGGGCACCGAGCGCCCGAGCACCGAGGCGCCGCGCGAGCGCTATCTCTATTACCCGGGCACCTCGCCGGTGCCGGAGGGCGTGGCGGTCAACGTGCGCGGACGCTCCTACAAGATCATCGCCGACGTCACCATCACCGACCCCGATGCCGCCGGCGTGCTGTTCGCGCATGGCTCGCGCTTCGGCGGCCACAGCCTGTTCATCAAGAACAGGAAGCTCTACTACGTGTACAACTTCCTCGGCATCAAGCCCGAGCAGAAGTTCGTGTCCAAGACCGAGCTCAAGCCCGGCAAGTATTCGCTGGGCATGGAGTTCGAGCGGACCGGCGCCGGCGAGCAGGGCGAGTCCCTGGGCAAGGCCAGGCTCTACGTGAACGACAAGGTCGAGGCCGAAGGCGACATGAAGACCCAGCTCGGCAAGTTCACCCTGTCCGGCGACGGCCTGTGCATCGGCCGCGACAGTGGCGATGCGGTCAGCGAGGAATACACCACCCCCGGCGAGTTCAAGGGCGGCGAGATCCTCGGGGTCGGCGTGACCGTGGAGAAGACGCAGTACCTGGACCTGGAGAAGCTTGCCGCGGCGGCCTTCGCCGCCGACTGAGCCGACACGGCCAATGGGCAGGCGCCGGTATCGCCGGCGCCTGCCTCCCTGCTTGACGCATCCCCGCCCCTTTCCAGCAGGTCGATCGATGCCCACCGACGCCCCGCAGTCCCCCCACGAAACGACCGCCAAGGTCACCGGATCGCTGTCCACCGACCTGGCCCGTGGCCGCACCCACCTGGCCAACGAACGCACGCACCTGGCCTACCTGCGCACCACGGTGTCGCTGATCGGCTTCGGCATCACCATCAACCGCTTCAGCACCTACCTGATCCAGAACGACCAGGCCCCGCAGGGCGGGCGCCTGTTCCTGCACGACGCCAGCAATGCCGGACTGGGCATGGTCCTGCTCGGCCTTGCGCTGCTGCTGTGGTCGCTGGTGCGCTACTGGAAGGTCAGCCAGGACATCGAGCGCGGGGTCATGGTGTCGCGCCATCGCGCCAATTTCGTCTTCACCATCGGCCTGCTGCTGCTCGGTGGGATGACCGCATTGTGGCTGTTCACCGACTTCTGAGCAGGGGGCCGCTTGGGCAGGATCCGCAGGTTCTCCGCATGCCTGGCCGTCGCCGGCATGCTGCTGTCATCCGGCTGCGCCACGATGGGCCCGCAGAGCATCCCGCGCGACCGCCTGGGTTACTCCACCGCGATCGGTGATTCGTGGAAGGAACAGACCCTGCTGAACATCGTGCGCCTGCGCTATGCCGACGCGCCGATGTTCCTCGACGTCTCCTCGGTGGTGGCCTCCTACGCCGCCGAAGGCCAGCTCGATGCCGGGGTGAACTTCCCTTCGCAGGCTTCATCCAACTCCACGGTCGGCGGCTACGGCCGCTACACCACCAAGCCGACCATTTCCTATGCCCCGCTGACCGGCGACAAGTTCACCCGCAGCCTGCTGCGGCCGATCCCGCCGGCGGCGGTGTTCCAGATGATCCAGGCCGGCTATCCGGCGGACTTCATCATGGGCGCGACCACGCGGGCGATGAACGGCCACTACAACCGCTCTGCCGGCATCCATGCGCGACCGGCCGATCCGGAGTTCATCGAGCTCACCGACCTGATGCGCCGCATCCAGGGCGCCGAGGGGCTCGGCATGCGGGTTGAACGACGCGAGGACGGCGAGGCCACGCTGCTGTTCTTCCGTGGCGCCAGCAACCCGCAGCTGGAAGCGGATATCGCGCGGGTCCGCGAGCTGCTCGACATCAAGCCATCGGCCGAGTTCAACCTGGTCTATGGCGCGATCTCGCGCAACGACCACGAGATCGCGCTGCTGACCCGTTCGATGCTGGAGATCCTGCTCGACTTCTCCAACTGCATCGACGTGCCACCGGCGCACATCGCCGAGGGCCGCACCACCGGCGGCTACCCGGCCGACGGGACCGGCGGGGCCACGTTCCGCCGCCTGGCCACGATCCACAGCGGGAGCGAAGCCCCGGCCGATGCCTACGCCGCGGTGCGCTACCGCGACACCTGGTACTGGGTCGACGATCGCGACATGTCATCCAAGCGCGCCTTCGCCTTCATGATGATGTTCTTCTCGCTGGCCGAAACCGGCCCCTCGGCACCCGCGCCGGTGCTGACGATCGGCGCGGACTAGCGCCGCCAGGCCGTGGCCGCGGCGCCCGCGGCCCGGCCCTCGTCCCACCCGCCAGCAGGACCCGCCGGCGTGCGCGCGGCACGCCCGGCCCCGTTCGCGTCATTGCCTGCGGCAGGTTCGGCCGCGTGGGCCGCACTGGCCACGCCCCACAGGACCACCGCGCCGAGCGCCACGGCCAGCGGCAACCTTGCATACAGCGTGCGGATATCGCGCATGTTCGTCACCTCCCGGGAGATGGAAAGCGGCCGGGCACACCCGGCGCCCGGCCGCCTGGCGGGTCAGTTGCTGCTGCCGGCGGGGTTCTCCATCTTGCGCTGCGCTTCCTCCAGCGCCTTCTTCATGCTCAGCGTGTCCGCCCCCTGCGACGGCGGGAAGTCCATCAGCGTCTTCAGGTGGGCGGCGATGAACGGGCCGGCGGCGGTCGGCGCCCACAGCTTGGAGGCGAAGAACTTGCGGCCGATGTAGCCCCATTCCTCCGACTGCGGGTCCATCTTCTCCATGGGGTCCATCTTCAGGTTGAAGATGTAGGGCACCGACGGATAGTACTTCTGGTCCCACCAGCTGCCGCCACGCTTGACGCCGATGTGCATCTTCCAGTTGTCCACGCGTACCGCCATCAGGTCGGTTTCGTCGTAGTAGAAGATCTCGCGACGCGCGGACTTGTCGGACTTGCCGATCCAGTGCTCGAGGTTGTTGTAGCCGTCCAGGTGCACCTTGTACTTGGTGCCGTTCATCGTATGGCCCTTGAGCAGCTTGGCCTTCAGGTCCGGCAGGCCGGCGGCCGCGGCCAGCGTGGCGAAGACGTCCTCGTGGTTCTGCACGCCGTTGGACACCGAACCGGCCTTGATCTTCGCCGGCCAGCGCACCAGGTGCGGCACGCGCACGCCGCCTTCCCACGTGGTGCCCTTCTCGCCGCGGAACGGCGCATAGCCGCCGTCGGGCCACAGCATCATCTCGTTGCCGTTGTCGGTGCTGTAGATGACGATGGTGTTGTCCTCGATGCCGAGCTCGCGCAGCTTGTCCAGCAGCTGGCCGACCTGGGCATCGTGCTCGAGCATCTTGGCGCGCACCACGTCTTCCTCGGCGCGGCCCTCGTCGACCGCCTTCTGGATCCACTTCTTCGGACTGTGCGAATGGATGTGGATGGCGGTGGTGTTGAACCAGCAGAAGAACGGCTTGTCGCCCTTGCCGGCGCGATCCAGCCATTCCAGCGTCTTCTCGGTGACCTCCTGGTCGAAGGTCTCCATGCGCTTGCGGGTCAGCGGGCCGGTGTCCTGGATCTTCTGCTTGCCGACGCGGCCGAACTTGGGATCGGTGCTGGGGTCATCCTTGGTCGTCGCCCACGCATGCAGGACACCGCGCGGGCCGTAGGTCTTCTTGTACTCGGGGTTCTTCTGCCCGGGATAGTCGAGCTCCTCCGGCTCCTCCTCTGCGTTGAGGTGGTAGAGGTTGCCGAACCATTCGTCGAAGCCGTGCACGGTGGGCAGGAATTCGTTGCGATCGCCCAGGTGGTTCTTGCCGAACTGCGCGGTGGCATAGCCGACCGACTTCAGCACCTCGGCCAGGGTCGGATCGCTCTTCTGGATGCCGCGGGTCGAACCGGGGATGCCGATCGTGGTCATGCCGGTGCGGATCGGCAGCTGCCCCATGATGAAGGCCGCGCGACCGGCGGTACAGCTGGGCTGGCCGTAGTGGTCGGTGAACAGCATGCCTTCATAGGCGATGCTGTCGATGTTCGGGGTGTGGCCCATCATGCCATGGGTGTAGGCGCCGACGTTCCAGACGCCGATGTCATCGCCCCAGATGACCAGGATGTTCGGCTGCGAGCCGCCGCCCGAAGCCGACTTGGGCGCTGACTTCGCGGCGGACTTGGCCGCGGTCTTCTTGGTTGCTGCGGTTGCCATGCGTGTGCCCTCGGATGATTGCTGACGTGGATGACTACTGCGCGGGTGTCGCCTCTGGCTCAACGCGGGTAGAGCAGCGTGACCGTGAAGCGCAGCCCCCAGTCCGGCCCACCGCGTGGTGCGTCCAGATAGGCGCGCACGCCGCCCTGGTAGCTGATCATCTGGTGGCCGAGCCGGGTGACTTTCGAGTACTGGATGTTCAGCGGCACCGTCCATTGCTCCGCTTTCCAGTCGTAGGTGGATTCGATGTTGAACGACAGCGTGCGTCCGCCGGGATAGGCACGCGCCAGGAATGGCTGCACGAACGTGTTGCTGATGTCGGCACGATGGCGGCCGACACCGGCGACATCGACGATGTGGTTCAGCAGCGCGCCGTACGTCCACTGGTGGTCCTGCTTGAGCAGGACGATCGTGGGGCCCGCGCCCCAGGTGTCGGCGCCCAGGTCATCGGTACCGGTCGGCAGCAGCAGCGCCGGCCCGATGCCCCAGACCAGGCCGCCGGCGCCCGTCGCCTTCGGCGAGAAGAAGAAGCTCTGCGTGGTGTCGCCGAGGCCGGCCTGGTCCGTGCCCGGCACCACGTCCTTCTGGTAGGTCACCGGCAGGATCGTGCGCGATATGACGTTCCAGTTCTCGGAGATCGAGAACGGCGCGACCGGCTGGATGTTCAGCGTATGCCGGTAGCCGTCATCGCCCCAGGTCTGGTCGTAGTTGTACTGGAAGGGCACGCTGATCAGCGCAGCGACCGGATTGGCCAGCTGCTTGGCCAGTTCGTCGGCATCATGGTCCTGCGCCAGCGCCGCCGGAGCGACGCTGGACGACAGGACGGCCAGCAGCAACGTCAGTGGTTTCATGTGCACCTCAACCAGCTGGAACAGTGGCGGGCGCCGGAGCCGGAGCCGGCGCCTGCGCGTGCATGCTGCGCTGCAGGTCCAGCATCGGATCCTGCGGCACGTTGGTGGCACCGGTACTGGGCAGGTCCAGGTCGAGGATCAGCCCGACCGCGAGCGAGAACAGCAACAGCAGCAGCGCGGTGGCATTGCGCTGTCGATAGCGCTCGTAGCCCACCAGGCCGGCCGACAGCAGGGCGAAGATGAACAGCATCCGCAGGATGCGCACCGGGATGTGGTCCTGGCGCGCGGCGTAGCGCTCGGCGGCCAGGTCGATCGATTCGTTGGTGGTGGTGACCACCAGCGAGGCGCGCGGCGTGTCATGGAACGCGGCGATGCCCTGCCCCATCACCTTCCACAGCTCGTCCTGCAGCGCCATGGTCCGTTCGAACTGCTTGACCTCGTCGGCCGCATCGACGGCGTTGGCGAAGTCGACCCGCGCATCGACGTAGCGGCGCAGCACGTCGCGCATCCGCTCGCCATCGGCTGCATCGAGCAGGTCGGTGCGCAGCCAGGTGGTCCCGATCGCGTTGGCTTCCTTGACCACCAGGTTGCGGCGCTCGTCGTAGCGACCGAGCGCGAGCGAGAACGTGAAGCCGATCAGCAGCGCCAGCAGGCCCATCACCGAGGTCATGGCAAAGGCGTCGCCCTTGGACTCATGCCGGCCGGCATCCGCGTCCCGCTTGATCTGCCGCAGCCGCAGGCGGGTGCCCACCTCGCGGGCGGCCATCAGCGCCAGGAAGAACAACAGCGTCAGCAGCCACAAGGGCATGTAGGGATAGGAATCGTGGAACATTCAGTCGGCCTCAGCGGGAGGGGTGTCGGGGTGGTTGGCAAGCGGCGTGATGGCGTGCAAACATCGAATCGAGGTCGCGCGGCGGTGGTGGCTGTCGCTTCGTCGTCATGGCGCGCCCTGCCCCCTGCCGCCGGCATGCGCGGCCGATCGAATGCCCGGAGCGATATCCATGACGAACCGAGTCTCCGCCGCCGTTCCCACCCGGCCGGCACGCCTTCCCGAGTCGCCGGTGCCGCCGCTGCCGGACGTCAGCGCGCTGCAGGGCGATGCGATTCCCACCGAGTACTCGCACTACCGGACCGGGCTGTCGAACCACCGCACCGTGCTGTCCGAGCACCGCACCTCGCTGTCCGAGTACCGCACGGACCTGTCGCAGGAGCGCACCGGCATGTCGAGCCAGCGCACCGGCATGTCGTTCGAGCGCACCCGCCTGAGCGTGGAACGGACCACGATGTCGGTGATCCGCACCGCGCTGTCGCTGATCGGCTTCGGCTTCACGATCTTCCAGTTCTTCGGCCACCTGAAGGAGTCGCAGCTGATCTCGGCCTCCAGCCATGCGCCGCGCAACTTCGGCACCGCGCTGGTGGCGCTCGGCCTGGTGCTGCTCAGCCTGGGCATCGCCTACCATGTGCGGACGATGCGCGACCTGCGGCACGACCGGCAGGACATGCAGCGCGCCGGACTGCTCGGCGACAGCCCGCGCCAGGTGTCGATGGCGCTGGTGGCGGCGATCAGCCTGTGGATGCTGGGCCTGCTGGCGATCGTCCACATGGTGTTCGGCATAGGCACCCTCGGCTGAGCCGCCACAGTTCCTTTCACTGCTGGAGAACGCCGCGTGAGCCGTACCGAAGATGGAATGACCTGGATCGAAGGTGGCCGCTTCCTGATGGGCTCCAATGCGCATTACGCCGAGGAAGCCCCGGCGCATGAAGTCGACGTGGCCGGGTTCTGGATCGACCGCGACCCGGTCACCAACGCGCAGTTCGCCCGCTTCGTCGAGGCGACAGGCCATGTGACCCTGGCCGAGCGCCCGGCCGATCCGGCGCAGTATCCCGGCGCGGATCCAGCGATGCTGGTACCGGCCTCGGTGGTGTTCATCCCGACTGCTGGCCCGATCGATCTCGGCAATCCCTATGCCTGGTGGCATTACGTCGCCGGTGCCGACTGGCGCCATCCGCGCGGCCCGGAGACCGGCATCGAGGCGCTGGCCGACCACCCGGTCGTGCATGTCGCCTTCGAGGACGCGCTGGCCTACGCGCAATGGGCCGGCAAGTCGCTGCCCACCGAGGCCGAATGGGAATTCGCCGCGCGCGGCGGGCGCGTGGGCGGTGAGTTCGCCTGGGGCGATGAACTGGCGCCGGGCGGCGTCCACCTGGCCAATACCTGGCAGGGTGAATTCCCGTGGCAGAACCTGCGCGAGGACGGCCACCAGTGGACCTCGCCGGTGGGCGCCTACCCGCCCAACGGCCATGGCCTGCACGACATGATCGGCAACGTCTGGGAATGGACGCAGGACTGGTACCAGCTGCATGCCAGCGCGGCGCAGGGCTGCTGTGGCCCGCGCGGCCGCCGCCAAGGCAGCGCCGAGGCCAGCGTGGCCGATGGCGATCCGGCCCGCGTGCCGCGGCGCGTCACCAAGGGCGGCTCGCACCTGTGCGCGCCGAACTACTGCCGCCGCTACCGTCCCGCTGCCCGCATGGCGCAGCCCGTGGATACGTCCACCTGCCACCTGGGCTTCCGCTGCGTCAGCCGGGAGCGCTGAGACGCCCTGCGCGTTCGACCGCAGTGCAGCTGCATTTTCGCGCTGCTGTTGCATGACCCTCCCATTCATTCCCCGCGGGCGATGCGCGCCGCGGATGCTCCGGGTTCACGACTGGTCCGGGACCGCCATGACCGGCGCGGTTCCGGTGAACTGGCGGGAATGATTCTGGTGGGCTTGCCGGCGGGCGTCTTCGGTATTTCTACCGATCCGCGCTTATTGTCCCGAAGCGGTCACGGTGCAGGGCACGCTCACCACGATGCTGCTGCCGGCAGGCAGGCTGGGCACGGTGACGCCGGCACCGAACAGCGCCGACGCCGGCAGGCTGGCCGGACAGGTCGCGCCATTGCTCGGCGTGCAGGTGGCCGCCGCGGTGCAGCTCAGGCCCGTGCCGGGCGTATCGGCCAGCACCGCGTCGGTCGCGTCGCTGCCGCCGTTGTTGCTGACCGTCAGCGTGTAGGTGACGGTGCCGCCGCTGGCGACCACGGTCGGGCTGGCCTGCTTGCTGATCGACAGGTCGGGCTGGGGAAGCACGTTGACGAAGGTGCAGAGCAGCGCCACGCCGGGTAACAGGTTGGCCGGTGCGATCGTGATCGTGGTGCCGACGAGCGCGCCGATGGAGCCGGTGACGATGCCGTTCTCATCCACGCAGTCGGCACTGGCCAGCTGGTAGCCCGGATTCTGCTGCTCGGTGAGCGTGACCGGCAGCGCGGTGTTGGTGACACCGGCCACGACGCCGCGCGTCGGCGTGCCTGCCGCGCCGGTGGTGATGCTGTCGCTGCCGACGTCCAGGTTGGCCATGGTGAAGCCATAGGTGCCCTGGCCACCGTTGACGGTCTTTGCGATCTGCACGGTCTGCGCGCAGGCCAGCGCTGGCAGCAGCCAGGCCAGCAGGATCCACGCAGGTGATCGCGCGAACCGCAAGCGATGGGACAGGCGTGCATCGGGCAGGATCATCGGGCGCATCTCAGTAGGTACCGACCATGTTGAGGAACCAGCCCTTGTGGTCGTAGTCGAAGTCGGTCAGGTCGTCGCTGAAGCGGGTGAAGTTATAGCCCACGCCGAGGCGGAAGTTGTCACCGATGTCGCGGTCCAGCCCGACCAGGTAGCCGGACTGGGTGCCGCCGTCCTTGACGTCCAGCCAGCGGTACTCGCCCAGCGCGTGCCACTTGCGCAGCAGCTCGTAGCGCACCTGCAGCGCACCGAAGTTGGTGGCCGAGTCGAACCAGGGCCCACTGCCCCGCCCCATCCGCACGTCGCCCTCGCGCCGCGCCAGCTTGGTGCCGAACTCCCAGTGCGTATCGAACTTGTAGATGCCTTCGAAGGAGAGGATCTGGGTCTTCTGGTCGTAATCCGCACCGCCCAGCTGGGCCTCGGTGGCCAGGTCGTACAGGTAGGTATAGCGGCCGAACAGGGCCCAGCGCCCGCTGTTCCAGGGCCGGTAGGCGAAGCCCACGTTGCCCTCCCAGAACCGCGCGCCGGCCAGCGCGTTGAGCTCGTCGGTGGTCTTGGAATAGTTCAGGCGCGCGGCCATGCGCCAGCTTTCATTGAACTTGTAGGTCAGGCGGTTGGTGGTGACCCACTGCTCGCGGCGCTCGCTGCCGGTGTCCTTGCGCCATTCGACCTTGGAGCGCCAATCGGTATCGGTGTCGGTGCGGCCGCCACTGACGCTGATCGCGCGCCGGTCGACGTGGCCGCCATCGACGGTGTCCAGGTCGCCCTTCTGCAGGGTGAACCCCATGTTCCAGCCCTGCGCGGGATAGAAGTCCATGCCGAAGGTATGCGCCAGGCCGGACTGCTCGGGCTCCTTGAGGAACTGGCTCTCGTTGTAGAGGTTGACCTGGTTGGACAGCCGCCAGCGCTGGCCCAGGGTCCAGCCGTTCTGCCGGTTCGGGTTGAACAGCGATTCGTACTGCGTGGTATCGGTGGAATACGTGTAGGCACCGTACAGCGAATGGTCGTTGTCGATCCGGTACTCGGCGTCCACCGTGGCCGCATCGCCGCGATCACCGGTGCTGACCTCGCCGCCGATGCTGGCGCGGTTGTCGACCAGGTACTGGGCGCCGATCGCCACCGCGTTGTTGTCGGCGTAGCGACCGCCGTCATCGTCCAGGGTGGCCTGCACCAGCCCGTACAGGTCCAGCGAGGTGCCGAAGCGATGGGTGTACTTCACCGCGCCGAGCAGGCCGGCGGCCGGATCGCTGGTGCTTCCCTCCTCGACCCGGCGGATCTCGGCATTGAGCGTGTTCCAGTCATCCGGGCGCCACTCCAGCGAGGCCTGGGCCTGGGTGAGCTGCTCGGTGCCGCTCTCGGCCTTGCTGTAACGCGCGTACATGCCCAGGTGCTGGGTGAAGCGGCCGAGCACCTCGGCGCCGTATTCGGTGACCGGCAGGCCGGTGTCGTAGCGGGCGATCGAGAAGCCCGGATCGGTCTCGCGCCACCAGCCGCCGGCGCTCCAGTCCAGCTTCGTCCAGCCGAGCTCGCGGAAGTTGGCCCGCGCTTCGAGTGCCTTGGCGTCGCCCTCGCGCTGGGTGGTGGTGTCGTTGCGCTGGATGAAGCTGAAGCCGCCGTTGTCGGAGAAGAACGACGGCACCCCGAACGACTCGGTGTGCGAGTACTCGGCCTTCAGGTAGGTGCCCTTGCCCGCCTGCAGGGTGAGGTCGCCGGCGGCCAGGGTGTAATCCTGGCCGTCGCGGTTCTCGTCGACATAGGTCACGCCGACGCCGACATGGTCGCCCAGCCACTGCTTGCCGCGCACGCCGGCGGTGAGCTCGCCGTCGTCGAAGCCGCTGGGGATCCATTCGTAGTCGACCAGCAGGTGCTGCTCGAAGCCATCCAGCGGCGAGTCGCGGGTCAAGGTCGGCACGTTCTCGCGGGTGACCTGGGCCAGCGGACGGGTCAGCAGCAGGCGACCCTGCATCTCGTCGATCTCGTAATCGGTGCCGCGCTGCAGGGTGATGCGGTTCTCGACCCGGCCGGTGGTGCGGTCGCGGATCTCCAGCACGACCTGGTCCGAGCCGGGCAGGATGTCGGTGTTGCGCAGGTAGTACAGGCTGCCGCCGGTACCGATGAATTCGTTGTGGCCCGGCGCGGTCTGTTCCTGGGCGCCGAACAGGCGCAGCTCGCTGCGCGGATCGCCCCATGGATTGATCGCCTGGGAACGCCAGCTCAAGGCACCACCGTACAGCGAGCGCACGTACTGCGCGTATTCGGTGCCGGTCAGGCCGGTGGCGTAGTTGCCCCACAAGGCCTGGTTCTTGTCCCAGTCCACGCGCAGGTAGAACCGGCCCATGGTGTCCACGTCGCGGTAGGTCGTGGAGTCGTCACCGTAGGTCGGGTAGTACAGGTCCGGGTCGAGGCGGCGGAACACGTCCTCCGGGAAGGCCTCGGTGAAGCCGTCGAACAGGTGCTCGATGTCCTGCTCGGTGGTGTCGGCCTGGGCGGTCACCAGGTACTTGCCGCTCACCTTTCCCTTGGCGTAGAACGCCAGCCGGCCATCGCTGATCACATCGTCGCGGTAGCGCTCGTCGACCGCGAACGGCGCGGTCGCGCCGCTGATGCTGTTCTGGGCGATGGTGACATCGGCCAAGCCGATGCCGAAGAAGTACTTGCCGGTGACATCCACGTCCAGGCTGTGGTGCAGCTCCTGCCCATCCTGCCCGGCGCCGCGCACGGCGATGTCGAAGCGGTGCTCACCCACCGGCACCAGGTACTCGGCGACGAACTTGCGCTCCATGTCCACCGGATAGGAAGCGCCATTGATGGTGAGGCTGGCGGAATCCGGGATGTTGCGGCCGCTGATGCGGATGCGCGAGCCGTAGATCGGGATGTTCTGCTGGCGCAGGCCGTTGCCGGCGAAGGCGGTATCGATCAGGCTCTGCTGCAGCGCCTGGTCCAGGCTCAGCGAGGTGCCCTGGCTGCGTTCGACGCTGTTGCGCAGGCCGGCCAGCTGGCTGTCGGCCTCGATCGGGCGCACCAGCTGCAGCGTGTGCGGCTGGGTTTCGTCGAAGATGCCGCGCACGCCGTAGGCGCGCACCAGGTAGACCAGCTGGTCGCCGGCGCGGAACTGCTCGTCGCCCGGCAGCGCACCATCCCACTCGCTCTGGCTGACCGCCGAGACCTCCAGCGGCACCGTGGCGATCGGCGCGATCAGGTCGACGTCGGTGGAGCGGTAGATGAGCACTTCCATGCGCTCGATGAAATCGCTGTAGTTGCCGCGCACGTAGAACTGCACCGGCTTGGTGATGCGGCCATCCTCGAACGGCACCAGCGACGGCGCCGATACCGACAGCTCGGGCTGGCCGAGGTCGGGATCCTCGGTGGCCCAGATCACGCCGCCACCGGGCAGGCGCAGGCTGAACTTGCCGACCGCCACCGCGCGCCCGGGCGGCGGCGCCGACACGGTGACCCGCCGATCCGGCTGCAGCGCCGTCGAACCGGACCCTGCATCGGTTCCCGTGGTGACCGGCTCGGCTTCGCCACGGGTACGGATCCGCAGCAGCATGCCGTCGCCCTGCTGGCAGCCGTCCTCGCCGCAGGTCACCGGTGGCTCCTCGGCCACCGGCGCGGGCGGCTGCGTGGGCACCGGGTCGGGCAGCGCCGGTGCGGTCTGCGCGCGTCCCTGCGTGGCCAGCCCGGCAATCAGCGTGACCAGCGCGCAATGGAGCAACGTGCGTTTCATCGCCCCTCCCCGGCCGCCGGCCGTGCATCCAGCGGCGCGGCGGGATCGCCGCTGGCGTCGACCTCGACGCGCTCGCGCACCGCCGGGCTGAGGTGTTCGCGCAGCGCGGCGTAGACCGCCTCGGCGCGGCGCATGCCGAGGCGGGTGTTGTAGTCGCTGGCGCCGCGCACGTCGGCATGGCCGACGATCACCAGGCGGCCACCACCGTGCTGCTCAAGGGCCTGGGCAATGCGCGCCAGCAGCGGCTGCATCTGCGGCCGGATGGTCGCGCTGTCGGTATCGAACAGGACCGTGCCGACCAGCGTGCCGCCGGCATCGACGCCGACCAGCAGCGAGGCCGGATCATCGACATCGCCGCGTGCGACCACCGCCACCGCCGCATCCGCGCCGAGCTCGGCCAGCAGCGCCTGGCGTACCGCGTCGGCACGCTCGAAGGCGATCGCCTCGCTGCCACCGTTGGCCGAGACCACCACCTCGCCCTGGCCCTGCTCGCGCACCTGCGCGGCGATCTTCTCGATCACCGGCCGGTAGCGCTCCTCGATCTTCGCGCTGTCGGGCGCGAAGAACACCTCGCCCAGGGTCATTTCCACTTCCTTGCGACCTTCCAGCACGGTGACCGGCAGCTGCACCGCGAAGTCGAACCGGGTCGGCACCCCGGGGGTGATCCGGCGCAGCAGCGGATTGCGGCTGATGAAGGTGGTGCCTTCCGGCAGCGTGGCCGCGTCGATCTTGAGGATGAAGTTGCGGCCGCGCGCCTGGGTACCGCCGGAAATGTCTTCCAGGTGGTAGCGGCCGTACTGGTCGGTCTCCACCCGCAGGCCTTCCACCGAGCCGATGCGCACGCCCGGGATGCCGAGTTCGTCGATGCCCTGGTTGCGGATGATGTAGTCCACCACGTAGCCGCCCTCGCCCGGCATCACCCGGCGTTCGACGCTGGGTTCGGCCGCGTTGAGCCCCTTGGCCGCCTCGCCCTCGCGCTCCAGCCGGGTGCGGCCCTGCGCATCCATGTGCACGCTCACGCCCTGGCGGCTGGTCAGCACGAAGTCGTCGGTGAAGCGCGGTTCGCGCAGGCGCTGGCGGACCACGATCTGGTGCGCCTGCGGCGGGTCGGCCTCGGTCAACCGCGCCGACAGCTCGCCCAGGGCCAGGCCGTGCAGCAGCGGCGCGCTGGCATCGGCGGCCGGCTGCGGGCCGTCGCCGCGATCGATCGTGGTCGAGCCCGGCACGTAGGCGTCTGCGGCGAAGCCGCCCTGCGCCTTCAGCCCGCTGAGCGCGGCGCTGTCCTGCCAGCCGTCGCCGTCGCGGTCGTCGAACACGCTGCCGACGATCAGGCTGTCCTGCAGCAGCGGGTCGCTGCCCATGACGACCTCCGCCGTGGCCACGTTCGAGGCGGCCTTGTCGGTCGGCGCGAACGCCTGCGCGTGGTTGACCAGGGTGCCCGGGCGCACGCCGGCGCCGACCCGCATCAGGTAGGCGAGCGTGGCGGTGTTGCCGGCGGCGATGTCGAGGTGGTCGATGCGCAGCGGCGAACTGCCGCTGGCACTGACCGAGTGGTCGTCGTCATCGCCCTGCAGCGAGCCTTCGACATAGGTGAAGCCGGCCGGCGGGGTATCGATGAGATAGCCGTCGACCAGGTCGATGTCGCCCACGTTCTGCACGGTCAGCGTGTAGCGCACCAGGTCACCGACCTTGACCTCGCGCACGTTGGCGACCTTGGTCAGGCGCAGGTCGGCCGGCTTGTTCTCCACCGCGATCACCGCCGCGGCGGTGGCGGTCGCGCTGGCCAGGCCGGCGCCGGTGGGGTTGGCAGTGGCCAGCACGGTGTTGGTCAGCTGGCCGCCGTCGACGCCGGCATCGGCCTCGCTGATGGTGTGGTCGTAGCTGTTGCAGGTCGCGCTCTGGCCCGGCGCCAGCAGCGTCGGCGCGCAGGTCAGCACGGTGGCGCTGTTGCCCTGCAGGGTGTCGTTGATCACCAGTTGGTCGAGGGTGACGTTGCCGGTGTTGGTGGCATTCACCGCATAGGTGATCACGTCGTCGATGTTGCCCTTGCCCGGCGTGCCCTTGTCCACGCTCAGCGTCGCGGTCTTGGTGGTGGCCAGCGACGGGCGGCGGGCGATCGGCAGGTTGAGGGTCGGCCGGCAGCGGGCGTCGGCCGAACCCGGCGGGCACACTTCCGGCGGCAGCGCGCTGCCATTCGGGCCCGGCTGGGCGCTGATGGTGGCGACGTTGTCGACCGTGCCGGCATCGGTATCGGCCTGGGTGACCTGGTAGGTGCCGGTCAGTTCGCAGAAGTCGCCCGGGACCAGGGTCGCGCAGACCAGGTGGTTGGGCGTGACCAGCGGGTCGTCGATGGTGACGTTGGACAGCGCGATGTTGCCGGTATTGGTGGCACGCACCGCATAGGTGAGCGTGTCGCCGGTGCTGACCTGCTTGTCGCCGTCCGGGTCGCTGTTGGACACCAGCCGCTTGTCGGTCTCCAGCGCCGGCTGTTCGACCACGTGCTCGGTGCTGCATTGCGCGCAGACCGGATCCGGATCGCCGTCGGGCGGATTGCTGGCGCTGATCACGTTGTGCAGCGTGCCGCTGGCGGTGGCATCGACGCTGGCGGTGTACACCAGCGGGTAGTTGCCCGGCAGCGTGCCGGCCGGCAGCACGCAGACCAGGCTGCCGCTGCAGGTGTAGGCGCCGGCATTGACCACCGCGACCAGGGTCAGGCCCGGGTCGAGCACGTCGTTGAGGGTCAGCGGCTGGGTGCTGGCCGAGCCGGCGACCACCGTGTTCACCGTATAGGTGAGGGTCTGGCCATGCTGGACGAAGCTGCCGCTGACCGGGTCGGCCGACTTGGTCACCGTCGCGGTGGACGGCACCACCGGATGCTCGGTGGCGCAGGTCTGGCAGGTCGGCGCCGGGTCGACGCCGGCCGGCTTGGTCGGCAGCACCAGGTTGCGCAGCGTGCCGGTGGCATCGGCATCGACGCGGGCGGTATAGACCAGCGGATAGCTGCCCGGCGCGGTGCCCACCGGCAGCGTGCAGACCAGCGGGTTGGCGGCATTGCAGCTGTAGGCACCGGCACTGGTGACCGCGACGAAGCTCAGGCCGCGGCCGAGGGTATCGGTCAGGGTCAGCTGCTCGTGCAGCTGGTTGTTGGCGATGGTGGCGGTGACGGTGAAGGTCAACACATCGCCCGGCGCCACTTCCTGCCCGGACGCCGGCGTGGCGACCTTGTTGACGGTGATTGCCGCCGGTGTCAGCACCGTGGGCGTGTGCACCGTGTCGGTGGCGGTGGCGTCCGGCGCGGTGCCCGGCGCGTTGCCGGTTGCCGTGGCGGTGTTGGTCACCTCGGTGGCGGTCTCGTCGGCGAAGGTGATCGTGTAGGTATTGGCGGTCGCGGCACAGCTCGCCGTCGCCCCCGGCGCGAGCGCGGCCACGTTGCAGGTCAGCCCGGCCAGCAGCGGATCGGCCACGGTGACCGGCGCCAGCAGCACGTTGCCGGTATTGGTCACGCTGAAGGCATAGGTGATGACGTCGCCGGCGTCGCCGGTCAGGCCGTCCCCGTTGCTGTCGACCACGCTGGCGGTCTTGTCCAGGCTGATGGCGGGCAGCTGGGTGGCGTTGATGGTCACCGAGTCCGGCGCCGAGGTGCTGGTGCCGTCGGTGGCGGTGGCGGTGTTGGTCACGCTGCCCTGGTTGAGGTCCGCCTGGGTCGCGACATACGTCGCGGTGCAGGTGATGCTCGCGCCCGGGGCCAGCCCGCCGGCCGGCAGCGCCGGGCAGCTGACCGTGTTGGGAGCGACGATGCGGTCGTCGTTGACGCTGATCGGCGCGGTCACCGTCACCGTGCCGGTGTTGGTCACCAGGTAGCTGTAGGCCAGCGTGTCGCCGACCGAATCATAGGTCGTCGTCGTGCTGCTCTTGTCCAGGCCGAGCCCGCGGACCTGCTGCACCGGGGTGATGGTCGGCGGCGATGGCGTCTGCGGCGTGGTATCGGAGATGCCGCTGCCGATGTTGAGCACCTGGCCGGCATCGACGTCGGCCTGCACCACCGTGTAGGTGCCGACCAGCACGCAGGTACCTCCCGGCGCCACGCTGGCGCAGGTGTTGCTGGACGGGGTGATCTTGCTGTCGCTGATCACCACGTTGGTCAGCGTGGTGTTGCCGGTGTTGGTGCCGGTGACGGTGTACTGCAGCACGCTGCCCAGCACCACCGGATCGGGCGCGCCGGTGACCGCCTTGGCCATCGTCAGGCGCGGGTTCTGCACGCCGTTGATGGTGACGCTGTCCGGTGCCGAGGCGGCGTTGCCCGAGTGCGCGGTGGCGGTGTTGGTCACGCTGCCGGCATCGAGGTCGGCCTGGGTCACCGTATAGGTGGCGGTACAGGTGAGCTCGGCACCCGGCGCCAAACCACCGGGCGGCAACGCCGGGCAGCTGACCGTGTTCGGCGCGGTGATGCGGTTGTCGTTGATGGTCACCGGCGCGGTCAGGGTGACGTTGCCGGAATTGGTGACCCGGTAGCTGTAGGCCAGGGTGTTGCCGACCGCGTCGTAGCTGGTCGTCGTGGTGGTCTTGTCCAGGGCCAGCGCCGGCTGCTGGTTGCCGTTGATGGTCACCGAATCCTGTGGCGAGGCCGTGGCCCCGGAGTGCGCGGTGGCGGTATTGGTCACGCTGCCGGCGTCCAGGTCGGCCTGGGTGACGGTATAGGTCGCCGTGCAGGTGACGCTCGCACCCGGCGCCAGGCCGCCGGGCGGCAAGGCCGGGCAATTGACCGCGTTCGGCGCGACGATGCGGTCGTCACTGACGGTGACCGGGTCGGTCAGGGTAATGTTGCCGTTGTTGCTGACCAGGTAGCTGTACGACAGCGTGTTGCCGACCGCGGAATAGCTGGCGGTCGGGCTGGTCTTGTCCAGCGCCAGCGAACGGTTCTGCACCGCGTTGATGGTGGCCTGGGCGGTGACCGGCGCCAGCGTGCCCTGCGCGGGGACGACGGTCGCGGTGGCGGTGTTGGTGACGCTGCCGGCATCCAGGTCGGCCTGGGTGATGGCGTAGCTGCCGGTGCAGGTGGTCGTCGCCCGCGGCGCCAGCGTGGTCACCGGGCAGCTGACGGTCGCGATGCGGTCGTCGGCGATCGCCAGCGTATTGAGGGTCACGTTGCCGGTATTGGTCACCACGTAGCTGTAGGCGATCGCCTGGCCGACGCTGTTGTAGGTGGTCGGGTTGGCGGTCTTGGCCAGGGTCAGCGCCGGGCCCGCGGCCAGCGGCGTGGTGGTGGAATCATCGCCGGTCGCGTTCGGGCCGCTCGGCGGCACGCCCTGCCCGGTCGCGGTGTTGGTGACCACGCCGGCGTCCATGTCGGCCTGGGTGATGGTGTAGACCACCGTCGAGCAGACCTTGCTCTGGCCGGGCGCCAGCTGTCCGGGCGGACAGGTGATCGGCGGCATGCCAGGCAGCGGATCGGTGACGGTGATGTTGTCGAGGGTGACGTTGCCGTTGTTGGTGACGGTGAAGCCGTACTGGATGGTGTCGCCGGCATCGGTGACCGCCGGCAGCGAGCCGCCGGCCACGGTCGGCGCGGCCGCGGTCTTGTCCAGCACCAGCACCGGCAGCGAGTTCAGCACCACGTCCACGGTGTCCGGGGAGGAGCTGATCCGCGAACTGCCCGGCGGAGTGCCCTGGGCGGTAGCGGTGTTGTGGACGGTCCCGTTGTCCATCTCCGACTGGGTGATGGTGTGCACGCCGGTGCAGGTGGCCGTCGAATCCGCGCCGCTGGCGGCGAGCGTGGTCTTGTCGCAGGTAGCCGTCGCATCGAGGTTGGAATCGATCACCGCCAGCGCGCTGAGCGACTGGTTGCCGGTGTTGGTCACCACGAAGGTATAGGTGATGGTGTCACCGGCATCGGTGACCGTGGTGTCGCGGCCGAGGGCGATGGTCGGGGTGCCTGCCGTCTTGTCGATGGTCAGCGACTGATTCGGCAGCGGCAGGCCGACCTTGGCGCTGGCGATCGCGTTGGCACCAACGCCGCCCGCGGTGGTGGCGGTGGCGGTGGCGGTGTTGTCGATCGCCTGGTCGCCGCCGCCGTCGGTATCGAAATCGTTCTGGGTGACGGTATACACACCGGTACAGGTGATCGTCGCCGCCGGTGCGAGCGCGGCGACCGGGATCGCTGGCGTGCACGACAGCGACGGCAGCATCGGGTCGCTGATGGTGACGTTGTTGAGCGTGGTGTTGCCGTTGTTGGTGGCGGTCATCGTGTAGGTGACCTGGTCGCCCGGCAGGCTGACCGTGGCCACGCTGGCCGTCTTGGTCAGGCCCAGCGCGGTGTTGCGCGCGACCGGAATGCTCAGCACGCCGGTGCGGCTGATCGTGCCATCGGCCACGGTGGAGCCATTGGCGATGGCGACGTTGTCGATCGAGTTCAGCGTATCGACGTCGGCCTGGGTCACGGTGCGCGTGGTGCCGGTGCAGACCACGGCCGAACCGGCGCCGCCGAACACCACGCTCAGGCCCGGCGCGATGTCCACGCTCGGGCAGCTCAGGCCCAGCGCCGCATCGGTCACGGTCACCCCGGTGAGGGTGACATTGCCGGTATTGGCGACGGTGAACTGGTAGTTGATCGTGCCCGGCGCGGTCACGCTGGTGACGTCGGCGCTCTTGACCAGGGTCATCTGCGGGCCGCGCACCGGCAGGTTGACCTCGTGGCGGCCGAGCGCGGTGACGGTGGCGCCGGCCACCGGCGTATTGGCCACGACCGTGGCGACGTTGTTGATCTGCCCGTTGCCCGGGCTGTCGTCCTGGCTGCCGGCATCGATGTCGGCCTGGGTGACGGTGTAGGTGTTGCCGGTGCAGTTGTTGAGCAGGATGCTGTGGCCGGGCTCGAGGACCGGCACCGCCGGGCACGACAGCGACGGCAGCATCGGATCGGTGATCACCAGGTTGGTCAGGGTGACGTTGCCGGTGTTGAGCGGGCTGAAGCTGTAACTGATGACCTCGCCCGGGCCACTGACCGACAGCACGCTGGAGCTCTTGACCAGGAAGATCGCAGGCGTGCGCTGCGGCAGGCTGACATCGGCGGTCGCGGTGGCGCCGACGGTCACCGGCGGGTCGACGCCGATCTGGTACTGGGCCTCGCCGCTGACCTCGTTGTGGATGACGCGGCTGTCGGTGGTCGGGTTGCCCTGGTTGTCGATGTCCGACTGCTGCACGGTGTAGACGTTGCCCGTGCAGGTGAACTCGGCGCTGCTGTGGGGCGCCAGCGAGAGGATCGGATCGCACGACAGGCCGGCGCCGAGCAGCGTGTCGTTGGTGATGTGCAGGTTCTGCAGGGTCACCGCGGAGGGGTTGTTGACCCGGAAGGTATAGGTGATGAGGTCGCCGACGGCGCTCACCGAGGTACGGTCGGGAATCTTCTCCAGCTGGGCGGTGACGTTGCCGTGGTTGATCGGCACGTTGGCACCGTCGTTGTCGTCCACCGGGGTGCCGTCGTAGTCGCCGGCCGCGGTCGCCACGTTGGTGATGTTGTTGCGGTTGTCGATGTCGTCCTGGGTGACGGTATAGGTCGCCGAGCACGTGGCGGTGGCGCCCGGGGCCAGCGAGAACGGCGCGGGCGGGGTGCAGGTGATCGCGCTCAGCCCGGCCATCGGGTCGGTGACGCTGATGTTGTCGACGGTGACGTTGCCGGGATTGCTGACCACGAAGGTATAGGTGATCACCTGGCCGGCGGCGGTGACCTGGCCCAGGTCGGCGGTCTTGTCGAGGTTGAGCTGCGGCGCCGGCGGATCCAGCGGCGTGCTGGCCGTGGCATCGCCGGTCGCGGTGCCGCCGCCCGGTGCCACCGCGGTGCCGGTGGCGGTGTTGTCGAGGGTGCCGTCACCGCCGCCGCGGTTGTCCAGGTCGGCCTGGGTGATGGTGTAGGTGTTGCCCGTGCAGGGGATGTCGGCCGGCGGCGACACGCCGAAGGTGAGGCTCTGGCCCGGCGCCAGCGGGCCGGCCGGCCCGCAGCTCAGGCCCGGCAGGCGCGGGTCTGCGATGGTGACCGACTGGATGGTCGCGTTGCCGCGGTTGGTGACGGTGAAGCTGTAGGTGATCACCTCGCCCACGCTGGCAGCGCCGGTGCCGTTGGCGTCGGCCAGCGCCCCGCTCTTGGTGAACTCGGCGATGTAGGTGCGCGTGGGCAGGTTGGTGGTGGTGCTGTCGTTGTCGACCACGGTGGCGCCACCCGGATCGGTACCACCGGCGGTGACGGCGTTGGTTACGGTGTCGTCGTTGGTGCCGTCGCCGGCGCCGATGCGGTCGATGTCGGCCTGGGTGACCGTATAGCTGCCGGTGCAGCTGATCGTCGCGCCGACCGCCAGCGTGGCCACCGGATTGCCCGGGGTGCAGGTCATGTTGCCGGCGATCAGCGAGTCGGTCACGGTGACGTTGGTCAGCGGCACGTTGCCGTCGTTGGTCACCGTGATCGTGTACGGGATCACCTCGCCGGGCCCGGTCACGCTGATCACCGGGGTGACCTTCTGCACGTCGATCGACGAGCGCGGCACGAAGGTATTGCTGTAGGTGCAGGTGATCGTCTTGCCGGCGTCGGCGACCGGGATGAACAGGCCATCGGACGGATTGGTATCGGTGCCGTCACAGGTCAGCGAGGTGCTGTAGTCGGCGGCGTTGCCGCTGGTGAAGCTTTCGCCCCCCAGGTTGCCGGTCTCGAACGCATACACGGTCACCGGGCCGACCTGGTCCGGGCCGGGCGAGGTCGAGCTGAAGGCCGGCGAATTGTTGGCGAAGCCGGTGCTGGCCGGGATCGACACCGTCGCCGCCGGGCCACCGTTCCAGACCTTGCGCACGATCAGCTCGGCGCTGCGACGGTCGTTGACGAAGGTGCAGGTCATCGGGCCGTCGGTCGGCCCCACGGTCAGCGTGCCACTGGTCGGGCTGTTGACCACCAGGCCGCTGGTATTGGTGCACGACAACGTGGTGCCGTACAGGTTGGAGGTGACCGAGCCGAAGGATTCGGTCAGGTCGATGACATCGCCCGCATAGACCGTCTGCGCCGGTCCGGTGTCGGTCTGGGTGGCGCCGCCGCCGGCAGTCGAGTTCAGCGAGGTCAGTCCGGTGGCGACGATGGTGACCGTGTCGCTGGCGAAGCCGTTGAGCCAGGTCTTCTGCAGCGTCAGCGTGGTGCTGCTGCGTGTGTTGGTGTAGGTGCAGGTGATCGGCGTGCCGGCGTCTGCCGGGTTGATGTCCAGGGTATTGGCGCTCTTGCCGTCGCTGCCGGACAGGCTGCCGCCCGAGCAGGTCAGCGCCACCGAGTAGTTGGCCAGCGCGCCGCCGGACATGGTCTCGGCCGGCAGGGTCGCCTGTTCGCCGACGAACACCGGCACGGTGATGCTGTTGGCGCCGACCGAGGCCGTCGAGGTGAAGGCATTGGTGTTGTTCTGCAGTCCGCTGGTGGCGGCGAGCTGGGCGACATCGCCGTTATGGCTGTTCGCCCCCCAGCTCTTGACCAGCCGCAGCGTGGTCTGCGGGCGCGTGTTGGTATAGGTACAGACGATGTTGCTGTCGCCCTGCCCGACCAGCAGCGTGTTGCCGCTCAGGCCGCTGGTGCCGGTACAGGCCAGCACGCTGTTGTAGTTGGCGGCGTTGCCGGCGACGGCGAAGCTTTCGGCCAGCGCCAGGCTTTCGCCGACATAGACCTGGAAGGCGGCGCTGGTGTCGGTCTCGCTGGCGGTGTCGGCCACCGAGGCGAGCGCGATCGGCGAGGTGGTGCTGCCGGTGGCGCTGAAATTCACGCTCTCGCCGACCGCGGCGTCGACCCAGGTCTTGCGCAGGGTCAGGCTGACCTGGCGCCGGGTGTTGGTCTGGGTGCAGGTGATCGCGGTATCGGCCGGGTTGATCGTCAGCGTCGTGCCGCTGAGCGCGGTCGCGTTGCCCGAGCAGGCCAGGCTCGCGTCGTAGTTGGCGGCGTTGCTCAGCACTTCGCTGATGGTGCCGGTCTCGCCGGCATACACGGTGACCGCCGCGCCGGTGGTCGTGTTGTTGCCGCTCGAGGTGGACGGGCCGCTGCTCGCCACGTTCTCGAAGCCGCTGCTGCTGACCGTGGCGGTATCGCCCGGCAAGCCGTCCACCCACTGCTTGGACAGCACCAGGGTCGCCTGGTGGCGGGTATTGGTCTGGGTGCAGCTGATCGCGGTGTCGTTGGCGCCGACAGTGAGCGTGTTGCCGTTCAGTGCCACGCTGTTGCCGGTACAGGCCAGGGTGGCATCGTAGTTGGCCGCATTGCTCAGCGTCTCGGTGATGCTGCCGCTGTCACCGGCATAGACGGTCACCGTGGCACCGGTGGTGGTGTTGTTGCCGGTGGAGGTCGAAGTGCCGGTGGTGGCGTTGTTGGTGAACCCGTTGGAGACCACCGTGGCGGTCTCGCCGCTGCGCGCGTTTACCCAGGTCTTGGACAGCACCAGGGTCGCGGCGTGGCGCACGTTGGTGAACTGGCAGCTCACCCCGGTGTCGGCCGGCATGGTGATGGTGCCGCTCAGGCCACCGCCACCGACGCTGATCGGCGCGCCGTTGTCGGTCCGCGAACACGCCAGGCTGCTGTCGTAATTGCCAGCGCTGCCGGTGGTGAACAGTTCGGTCAGGGTCGCCGTCGCGCCAGGTGCTACCGCGGCGCTGGCCTGGCTGCTGGCGCCCCCGGCGGTGGAGGTGCCGCCAGCCAGCACGATCACCTGGTCGGCGCTGCCGCTGATGTCCAGGTCGACCGTGTTGCCGGCCAGGCCGTTGGTCCAGGTCTTGCCCAGGGTCAGGCCGAAATACACCGGGTGGCTGACCGTGCAGCTTGCCGCGGCCGTGCAGCCCTGGCCGCCGGTCACGGTGTTGCTGACCGTGCCGCTGGCATCGCTGTCGATGGTGGCCTGGTAGGACCAGGTATACGTACCCGGCACCGTGCCCGCCGGCAGCGTGCAGGTCGCCAGCTGGCCGCTGCCGCTGCATTGCGCCGGCAACGAAGCCGGTACCAGGGTCATGCCTGCGCTGAGCGTGTCGGTGAACGGCGTGGCCGCCGAGGTCGTATTGCCGGTCACGGTCGCGGTGAGGGTGAAGCCGATGGTGTCGCCGGGCGCGACCGGCACGCCCTGGGCCGGGCTGCCGGTCTTGCCGATCGTCACCGCGTAGACGTTGACGTTGACCGAGGCGCTGTTGTCACCGGGACTGGCGTCGCCGCCCGGCGGTGTGATGGTGGCGCTGTTCTGGACCTGGGTCTGGGCCAGCGCGGGCAATGCGGCAGTCAGCAGGAGCAGTGCCAGTCCCAGCCCGCGCCAGGTGGCCGGCACAGCCGACCGCACCCGCGTCGCCGCGGCCATGCCGGTACTGCTGTGCCTACCCCAACGGCGTTCCCGCATCGCATTCCCCGAAACAGTTCCTTTGCCTGCCGGGTTCCTGAACCTAAAAGAAACATGGAGCCCGATGTCCATCAGTGTCTACGGGTGACATAAATAGTGCCCTCCGGGGAAACACTGTTCCCGGCTCAGTAAAACTACCGGCGCTTTCATCACGCTTTTCTTCACTTCGCAATGCATGCCGCCACCCGCGCCTCATGACGATCCCCCCTGAGCTCATGCCGAGGCGGCATTTCGGCTGCAACTGAATACGGCGCTTACTAGGAGGGCCGCTCCATCAGGATTCCCGCATGCCGCCGCTACGCGCCACGTTGTCCCTGCTCACCGTCACGATCGCCCTCGCCGCCCCCCTGGCTGGGTGCGGCCGCGCGCCGCCGGCCAGCCCCGCGGCTACCGCCACGCCGGCAGCGAAACCGGTGGCCGCACACATCGCCTGGCGCCAGGGGGATGTCGAGGATGCCTTCGCCGAAGCGCGCGACAGCGGTCGGCCGATCCTGTTGTACTGGGGCGCGGCATGGTGCCCGCCGTGCAACCGGCTCAAGGCGACGCTGTTCAAGGATCCGGATTTCATCGCCCTCACCGGCAACTTCATTCCCGTCTACCTCGACGGCGACCTGCCCGGTGCGCAGGCCTGGGGCGAGCGCTTCGGCGTGCGCGGCTACCCCACCCTGGTCGTGCTCACCCCCGATCGCCGCGAGATCACCCGCCTGTCCGGGGGCAACGACAGCGTCGCGCTGGTGACCGCGCTCAAGCGCGCGGCCGGTCGCCGCGCGGCGATCGCCGATGTCCTCCAGGCCGCGTTGCAGCAGCCGCGCTCGCTGGGCGCGGAGGACTGGGCCCTGCTGGCCGACTATGGCTGGGAGGTCGATGCCAACCGCCTCGCCGGCGAGCAGGCGAGCGATGCCCTGCTGCTGCGCCTGGCTGCACAGGCGCCGGACCCGGCCATCCGGCGCCGCTTCACCCTGCTGGCGCTGGCGACCGGCCACGACAAGGCGCCGCTGGATGCCGGCCAGCGTGCCATCTTCGAGCAGGTCCTGGCCACGCCGGCCGAAGTGCATGCCAATCGCGCCGTACTCCAATACGCCGGCCCCGACCTGGTCACGCGCGCGCGCCATGACGACGCCGATGGCAAACAGCTGGGCAGCGACCTGCTGGCCGCGCTGCGCGCCGATGCCGACTCCCCACCGCAGGCCGACGATGGCCTTTCGCTGGCGCTCGTCGACATCGAACTGGCGCGCCAGCAACAGCCCGAGGGCCCGCTGCCGGCGCCGCTGGTCACCCGCGCGCAGGCGGCCGTGGCCGCTGCCGACCAGGCTTCGCGCACCGCCTACGAGCGCCAGGCCACGCTGAGCACCGCCGCCTACGTGCTGCAGCAGGCCGGAGACGATGCCGGTGCCGAACGCCTGCTGCTGGCCGAACTGCCACGCAGCCATGCGCCGTACTACTACATGCCCGACCTGGCCGAACTGGCCGAGAAGCGTGGCGACCGCGCCGCGGCGATCGAATGGCTGCGCAAGGCCTACGAAGGCGCCGAAGGCCCGGCCACGCGCGTGCAATGGGGCGTGCTCTACGTCGAAGGCCTGGTCCGCCTGGCCCCGGATGACCGCGACGCGATCGAACACGCCGCCACCCAGGTGATCGGCGAGCTCGCCACGCAGCCGGAAGGCTACCACCAGCGCACGCGCCAGCGCTTCGAGAAGCTTGGCGCCACCCTTGACGACTGGAGTCGCGCGCATCACGGCGCGGACACCCTGGCGCGACTGCGGCAACGCATGGACCAGGCCTGTACGCGCAGCCAGTCCGCCGGCGAAACCTCGCCCTGCGCGCAATGGGCCGACAGCCGCCGCGCCTGACCGACTCATCCCGCGCGCTACCTCCCTGCACGCCGGCGTCGCTCCCGCGACGCCGGCGTTTTCGCGTGCGTTGCCCGAGTGCGCGCACGCGGCGGCGCTGCTTCAAGCACGCCGGTGCAAGCGCCAGGCAGGGGCCACGCCGTCTACTTGCCGGCAGGCCGCGCTGCGGCTTTTCCGCCACAGGAGACCCCCATGCTTCCTCCTTCCGCTCACGTTCCGGACGATCCCGGCCGTCGCGGCTTCCTTGCCACTTCGGCCGGCTTGGCCGCGGCACTGGCCGCGTCCTCGCTCGGCTTCGGCCTGGCCGGCAGCGTCCGCGCCGCGGGCCCTGCCGCCTCCCCGCTTCCCCACCACGGAGTCACCCCGATGAGCAATTTCCTCACCGTCAAGGACGGCGCCCAGATCTTCTACAAGGACTGGGGCAAGGGCCAACCGGTCCTGTTCGCCCATGGCTGGCCGCTGAGCGCGGACGCCTGGGATCCGCAGATGCTGCACATGGGCCAGAACGGCTTCCGGGTCATCGCCCACGACCGCCGCAGCCACGGCCGCTCCAGCCAGACCTGGGACGGCAATGACATGGATACCTATGCCGACGACCTGGCTGCGTTGATCGAGCACCTCGACCTGGAAGACATCATCCTGGTCGGCCATTCCACCGGCGGTGGCGAGATCTCGCATTACGTCGGCCGCCATGGCAGCAAGCGCGTGGCCAGGATGGTGCTGGTCGGCGCGGTGCCGCCGCTGATGCTCAAGACCCCGGCCAACCCCAACGGCACCGCGCTGAGCGTGTTCGACGGCATCCGCGCCGGTACCGCCGGCGATCGCTCGCAGTTCTTCAAGGACCTGGCCATGCCGTTCTTCGGTGCCAACCGTGCCGGCAGCAAGGCCAGCGAAGGCATGCGCGATTCGTTCTGGCTGCAGGGCATGGCCGGCGGCGTGAAGGGCCAGTACGACTGCATCCACGAGTTCTCGGAAGTCGATTACACCGCCGACCTGCGCAGGATCGACGTTCCCACCCTGATCGTGCATGGTGACGACGACCAGATCGTGCCGATCGACGCGTCCGCGCGCCTGTCCGCCAAGCTGGTCAAGGGGGCCGAGCTGAAGGTCTACGCCGGTGCGCCGCACGGGCTGACGCTCACCCACGCCGAGCAGTTCAACCGCGACCTGCTGGCCTTCGCCAAGGCCTGAACCAGGTGCACGGCCCGCCTGGCGGGCCGTGCCTGCGGTATCGCAAGGAGCAGAAGGACGCCGCGGCTATGCCGCGCTGGCCGCATAGTGCGCCGGCGTGCAGCCGGTCACGCGACGGAAGCTGCGCACGAAATGGCTCTGGTCGAAGAAGCACAAGGCACTGGCGACGTGGCACACCTTGTGCCCGCCCTCACGCAGCAGCGCCTGCGCCTGTTCAATGCGCCGCCGGCGCAGGTATTCCATCGGGCTGCAGCCGGTATGCGTGCGGAACGTGCGGGCGAAATGGAAGCGGCTCATGCACGCCGCCGCAGCGAGCTGGTCCATGCATACCGGCTCGTAGAGGTGCCGTTCGATGTAATCGATCGCACGCGCCACCGCGCGCGGCCAGGCGGCCGGGGCCTGCACCGGCGCCGGAACCAGCGGCATCGGGAAAGACGGGCTGCTGCTGGCCATCGCGGCGCTCCTGGCATCGAAGAGTCGCCATGTTCGAGCCTGTGCCGCGCCCGCCCTACCCTCCTTGGTGCGCCCGGCTCCCCCCTCTTTCGGGTAGCCCGCGCCCGTCCACCGACCGCGCAAGCCCCCCAAAAGAGGTGTCCGGCGCGGCGCCGATCCTGCCAGAATGCGGCCGCTGGGCCTGCACGCGCCGACTGCCGAAGGAATCTGCCGATGACCGTCCCTGCCGCCGCCCCGATCGGCGTCCTGATCGTCGATGACCACCCGCTCCTGCGCGATGGCCTGGCGGCGATGCTCGCCGAGCAGCCGGACATGCGCCTGCTCGGTGAAGCCTGCGACGGCGAGGAAGCCGTCGCCCGCTACCGCGAACTACGCCCGGACGTGGTGCTGATGGACCTGCAGCTGCCGCGGCTGGATGGCGTCGAAGCCACCACGCATATCCGCCAGCTCGATCCACGTGCACGCATCATCGTCCTGACCACCTATAGCGGCGATGTCCGCGCCGTCCGGGCGCTGCAGGCGGGCGCCAGCGCCTACCTGCTCAAGGACGCGCTGCGCCACGAACTGGTCGACACGCTGCGCGACGTGCACCGGGGCCGGCGCCACCAGATGCCCGCGGCGATCGCCGGCAGCATCGCCGCGCACGTGGTCGAGGACAACCTCTCGCTGCGCGAAACCGAAGTCCTGCAGCATGTCGCCGCCGGCCAGTCGAACAAGCTGATCGGCCAGCGCATGGCCATCTCCGAGCAGACCGTGAAGGCGCACATGAAGAGCATCCTCGGCAAGCTCGGCGCGCGCGACCGCACCCATGCGGTGACCACCGCGCTGCGGCGCGGGATCATCTCGCTGGAGGCCTGAGACCTCGGGCGGCTCGCTTGCTATGCTCGCCGGGGCATCCACGCAAGGCCCGGCATGGAAATCCGCCCCATCCTGTCCACCCTGCGCCGGCACAAGACCGCCTCGGCGCTGATCGTCATCGAGATCGCGCTGACCTGCGCGATCATCTGCAACGCGCTGTTCCTGGTCGGCATCCGGCTCGAACGCATGGACCGGCCCAGCGGCCAGGCCGAAGACCAGGTCATCCGCATCCAGCTGGCCGGCATCGGCCGCGACGACGCTCCCGAGCCGCTGACCCGCGCCGACCTGGCCGCACTGCGGGGCCTGCCCGGCGTGCGCTTTGCCAGCGTCAGCAACCAGGTGGTGTTCGGTGAGTCCGGCTGGGGCAGCAGTGTCAGCCTGCGGCCGGACCAGCCCCGGCCCACCCTCAATGCCGCGCTGTACATGGGCGAGGAACAGCTGCTGGACGCCATGGGCCTGCGGCTGGTGGCCGGGCGTCGCTTCAACTCCGACGAGTTCGTGGCCTGGGGCGGCGACGCGCAGCCGCCCAGCGCGATTGTTTCCCGGCAGATGGCCACGCGGCTGTTCCCCGACGAGAACGCGCTCGGCCAGCGCTTCTACTGGGCCGGGCGCGTCGTGGAGATCGTCGGCATCGTCGAGCACCTCGCACGGCCCGGCGGCGATGGCATGGCGCCGGAGGCCTACGAGTACGCGATGCTGCTGCCGGTGCGGGTGCCCTACAGCATCGGCGGCAACTACGTGCTGCGCACCACGCCGGAGCGACGGGCCGAAGTACTGGACGCCGCCGTCGCCGCATTGCAGGCCAACGGCCCGCACCGGATCATCCTCGCGCAGGACACCGCCGAGCAGCTGCGCGAGCGCTACTACCGCCAGGACCGCGCGATGGCCTGGCTGCTGGTGGCGATCTGCGCCGCGCTGCTGGTGGTGACCGCGCTGGGCATCGTCGGCCTGGCCAGCTTCCGCGTCCAGCAACGCACCAGGCAGATCGGCATCCGCCGCGCGCTTGGTGCCACGCGGCGGCAGATCCTGCGCCACTTCCAGACCGAGAACTTCCTGCTGGTCACGATGGGCATCGTGCTCGGCATGCTGCTGGCCTACGCGGCCAACCTGTGGCTGATGCGCATGTACGAACTGCCGCGCCTGCCGCCCGGCTTCCTCCCGGTCGGCGCGGTGGCGCTGTGGCTGCTCGGCCAGCTCGCCGTGCTGGGTCCGGCGCTGCGCGCGGCCGCGGTGCCGCCGGCCGTGGCCACGCGCAGCGCCTGAGCCGGACGTCAGCCGGCGCGTCCGCGCGCCAATACGCGCGCGGCGAATGCCGGCAGCACCAGCAGCGTCAACACCGTCGCCGACAACAGTCCGCCGATGACCACCGTGGCCAGCGGCTTCTGTACCTCGGCGCCGGCACTGCCGGAGATCGCCATCGGGATGAAACCAACGATCGCCACCAGCGCGGTGGTGAGTACCGCCCGCAGGCGACTGCCGGCGCCGGCCAGCGCGGCATCGCCGGCGCCTTCGCCGGCGGCCAGTCGCTCGCCCATGGCCTGCATCAGCACCAGGCCGTTGAGCGTGGCCACGCCCGACACGGCGATGAAACCCACCGCCGCCGATACCGAGAACGGCATCCCGCGCAACAGCAGCGCCAACGCGCCACCGACCAGCGCGAGCGGCACGCAGGCGAACACCAGCGCCGCCTTGCGCACGCTGCCCAACGCCAGGTACAGCAGTCCGCCGATCAGCGCGAACACGACGGGTACCACCACCGCCAGCCGGCGTTCGGCACGCTGCAGGTTCTCGAACTGCCCCCCCCAGGCCAGGCGCACGCCCGGTGGCAGCGGCAGCGTGGCGACCGCCGCCTGGGCGTCTGCCACGAATCCACCGAGGTCGCGGCCACGCACGTTGGCCTGCACCACCACGCGCCGGCTGCCGTCGGTGCGGCTGATCTGGTTCGGGCCTTCGCCGCTTTCGATCCGCGCCAGCGATGACAGCGGCACCACGCCGCCCGCCGGGGTGGCGATCGGCAACGCCGCCAGCTGCGCTGGATCGTTGCGCGCAGCCTCGTCATGGCGCACCACCACGTCGAAGCGACGATCGCCCTCGAAGATCCTGCCGGCGGTGGCCCCGCCGATCCCGATCGCCAATGCCTCGCTGACATCGGTGGCGTCCAGCCCGTGCACCGCGGCCGCGGCCGCATCGATGCGCACGGTGAGCGTCGGCAGGCCGGACACCTGTTCCACCTGCACGTCGGCCGCGCCTTCCACGCCGCGCAACCGCCGGGCGACCTGCGCGGCCACCTGCGACATCGTCTCCAGGTCGTCGCCGGTCACCCTGACCGCCAGGTCCGAGCGCACGCCGGAGATCAGCTCGTTGAAGCGCAGCTCGATCGGCTGGCTGAACTCCAGCGCGTTGCCGATCAACGCGCCCGCGCGTGCTTCCAGCCGCTCGATCAGCATTTCCTTCGGCAGCGAAGGGTCGGGCCAGTCCGCGCGCGGCCTGAGCACGATCACGCTGTCGGAGATGTTCGGCGGCATCGGGTCGATCGCCGCCTCGGCCGTGCCGGTGCGCGAGAAGACGGTCGCGACCTCCGGCTCGGTGGCGATGGCCCGCTCCAGTTGCAGCTGCATCGCCAGCGACTGTTCCAGCGAGGTCGAGGGCACGCGCAGGGCCTGCATGGCCAGGTTGCCTTCGTCCAGGGTGGGCATGAACTCGCGTCCCAGCGAGACGAACGCGGCGATGCCGATGGCGAGCATCGCCAGCGCACCCAGCAGCACCGTCCGCGGCCGCGCGATGGCCTGGCCGATGACCGGCTCGATGCGTCCGCGCAGGGCCCGCAGCAGTCGGGTTTCGTGACCGGCGCCGGTACCCGCGCGCGCTACCGGTGCACGGACCAGCAGCGCCGCCAGCGCCGGCACGAAGGTGAAGGAAAGCACGAAGGCACCGACCAGGGCGAGCATGAAAGTAGCCGCCATCGGCTGGAACGTCTTGCCCTCCACGCCTTGCAGGGTGAGGATCGGCGCGAACACCAGCAGGATGATCAGCTGCCCGAACGCGGCCGGCCTCAGCATCGAGCCAGCCGCCTCGCGCACCACGGCGAGGCGTTCGACCAGGCCCAGCGCACGACCCAGTTCGGCCTGCCGGCCTGCGATCCGCAGCAGCGTCGCCTCGACCACGATCACCGCGCCGTCGACGAGGATGCCGAAATCCAGCGCCCCCAGGCTCATCAGGTTGCCGCTGATGCCGAAGCGGTTCATGCCGATCACCGCGAACAGGAACGACAGCGGGATCACCAGCGCGGTGATCGCCGCCGCCCGCAGGTTGCCGAGCATCAGGAACAGCACCGCCACCACCAGCAGCGCGCCTTCGCCGAGGTTGCGGGCCACCGTGCGAACCGTGGCATTGACCAGCTCGCTGCGATCGACCACGGTGTCGACCGCGATGCCGGGTGGCAGGCCACGCGCGACCTGGTCCAGGCGCTCGGCCGCGGCCTGGGCCACGGTGCGGCTGTTGCCGCCGGCGATCATCAACGCGGTGCCGAGCACGGCTTCATGGCCGTTGCGCGTGGCCGCGCCCAGCCGTGGTGCATGGCCGCTGCCGACGCGGGCGAGGTCACCGACGCGGACCACCAGCCCGTCGCGGTTGACCACCGGCATGCGCGCGAGGTCCTCGGCGTCGTGGGCGAGCGCGTCGGCGCGCACGACCAGGCCCTCGCCGGCCCGCTGCACGAATCCCGCGCCGGCCTGCACATTGCCACGTGCCAGCGCCCGCACCAGGTCGGGCAACCCTACTGCGTGGACCGCCAGGCGCTCCGGGTCGGGCTGCACCACGTATTCCTTGACGTAGCCACCAATGGTATCGACGCCGGCCAGGCCGGGCGTCGATCGCATCTGCGGGGCGATCAGCCAGTCCTGCACGGTGCGCAGGTAGACCGCGCGTTCGACCGGCGTGGCCAGCCGCTCGCCCTCGACGGTGAGGTAGCTGCCGTCGCGTTGCCAGCCGGGTTTGCCATCGACGGCGGCGCTGGCATCGAATGGCAGGAAGTCCACCGTCCACATCAGCACCTCGCCCAGCCCGGTGGTCACCGGCGACATCAGCGGCGCCGCGCCCTCGGGCAGCTCCGGCTGCACTTCGCGCAGGCGCTCGGCGACCTGCTGGCGGGCGAAGTACAGGTCCGTCGCGTCGGTGAATATCGCCGTGACCTGGGAAAAGCCGTTGCGCGACAACGAGCGCGTGCCGGTCAGCCCGGGGATCCCGGCCAAGGCGGTTTCCAGCGGATAGGTCACCTGGCGCTCGATCTGCCCGGGCGCCAGCGCCGGCGCCACGGTGTTGACCTGCACCTGGCGGTTGGTGATGTCCGGCACCGCGTCGATGGGCAGGCGCGCGAGCTGGAACAGGCCGTAGCAGGCCACGAGCGCGGCGACCAGCACGACGGCCCAGCGGAACCGCACGGCGGCGGCAATGGGATGCAGCGTCATGTCACCTCCTCAGTGCCCGTGCCCGGCTTCGCCCTTGGCGAACTCGGCCTTGAGCAGGAATGCATTGGTCGCGGCGATGCGTTCGTCGCCGCGCAGCCCCTGGACGATCTCGACGCGTCCGCCGGCCGGGCGTGCCCCAAGCACCGGCGCGACGCGGAAGCCACCGTCCTCGGCGACGAAGACCACGGCACGACCGTCCAGCGACTGCAGCGCATCGGCCGGCACCGTCAGCGCGGCATCGTCCGCGCCGGCGATGACCCGGCCGGTCACCGGCGCCCCCGCCACGGGCAGGCGCTGATCCGTATCCGCGGCGCGCGCGCGGATCACCGCCACGCCTTGCTGTCCACGCAGCTCCGCGGCCACGCCGAGCACGATGGCCGGGAAGGTGCCGGCCGTTCCGTCGACATCGATCCGCATGCCCGGACGCACCTGCGTCGCCAGCGCCGGCGCCGCGGTGAACACCAGCTCGGTACGGTCGGCATCGGACACCGTCGCCACGCGATCGCCGGCGACGACGACCGCGCCCGGACTGACCTGCACCCCGCCGACCACGCCGGCGAGCGGGCTGGTGATGGCCACCCGTCCCTGCGAGTCCGGCCGGCCGGCCGCGACCAGGCGTGCCTGCGCCGCGCGGGCGGCGGCATCGGCGGCCAGCGAGCGCGCCCGCGAGGCTTCCAGTTCCTGGCGCGCAACCACGCCCTGCGCGACCAGCGCCTGGTCGCGCAGCAGCCCCTGACGCGCAGCCATGGCTGCGGCGTCCGCGGCATCCGCGTCGGCGCGCAGCGTCGCCGCTTCGCCACTGACCAGGACAACCAGCGCCTCGCCGGCGCGGACCCTCGCGCCTGGCGCCACCGAGACACGATCGACCCGTCCGCCCACCACCGCCGCGACGGCGGCATGCGCGCCGACCGCCGGCTCGACCCGGCCACTCAGCCGCGTCTCGTGGCCACCGCCGCCGCGCGCCACCGCGACCACTTCGATCCCCGCCGCAGTCACCTGCGCCGGCGTCAGCGTGATCCGCTCCCCGGCGCCGCCCGCTTCCGCTTCCACGTCGGCATGCGCTTCCCCGGCCTGCCCGCTGTCGGCGCGGCCGGCATCATCGGTGGTCCATCGCGCCAGCCCGAAGCCCAGTCCTGCGGCCAGCACCAGCGCCGCGCCGATCCACCCTCGATTGTCGTTGCCCGTCATTGTCTTTCCCTGAAAGGGGCGCGTCCCTGCAGGCGCGCCAGTTCGATTTCGGCCAGTACGCGCGCCAGGCGCGCGTCCACCGCGGCATTGCGGGCTGCGATCAGCACGCTGCGCGATGCACGTAGTTCCAGCTGCGAGATGCGTCCGGCCTCGAAGCCGATGCGCGCCAGGCGATAGGCCTCCGTCGCCACTTCCACGCTGCTGTCGGCTGCCTCGGCGCGATCGTCCGCGGCGGTGAGTGCGGCCTCGCCGGCAAGCCGATCGGCCTCCGATTCAAGCTGTTGCGCCTGCAGGCGCGCCTGGGCGGCATCGGCCTCGGCGCGCGCGGCGCGGACGGCGCCACCGTTGCGGTCGAACAGCGGCACCGAGACCGACAGCCCCAGCGTGGTCGCCGTGTCGCCGGAGGCACGGAAGCGGCGATTGCCGATCGACGCGGTCACTTCCGGCAGCGCACGCCGCCGTTCGACCAGCAGGTGTCGATCAGCCGTATCGCGCTCGGCTTCGGCGATGCGCACTGCCAGCGGCGCATCCGGCAGGGGCGCCCGGGACGGCACCGGGCGGTCGAGCAGGCTCTCGCCCAATGCAACGATGGGCCGGTCCCATGCCGCTATCGCGGCCAGCCGCGCCAGCGCCGCGCTGCGACGGGCCTGCGCTTCGCTCAGCTCGGCTTGCGCGGCCTGCGCTTCGCTACGCGCCTGCAGGCCCCGCAGCACCGGCTCGCGCCCTTCGCGCACCAGCGCATCAACGGCGCCGGCATCGGCCTGGACCAGCGCCAGCGCCTCGCCGGCCAATGCGTACCAACGCAGCGCCGCTTCGGCCTCGGCATAGGCGCGCGCCAGTCGGCCGGCGATGATCCAGCGCTGCTGGTCGGCGCGCAGCCCCGCCGCGGTCGCCTCCGAACGCGCGGCCGCGATGCGGGCGCCACGCTGGCCCCACAGCTCCAATGGCTGGTTGAGCGACAGCGTGGTCTCGGCGCTGCCGAAGCCGGCGTACGGCCCGGAGCCATAGACGTTCTCGCTTTCCAGCGCGAGGGTTGGATTGGGCAGCACGCGTGCCTGTTCGGCACGCGCAGCGGCGGCCTCGCGCAGCGCTTCGGCTTCCACGCTCGCGGGGAGCCCGGCCGCGCGGGCGAGCAGGTCTTCGTAATCGGGAACGGCGGCAGCACCGGCCGGCGACGCCCACGCGGGCGACGCCAGGGCCACGGCCACCGCCAGGCCTGCCGCACGCAGCAGCAGGCCGGACAGGGTCGGCATGGAGGAACTCCTGGAAACGGATCTGGACGGGATGTGCCCCGTTCGGGGCAGGCACGCCTCAGGCCCGTGGAGGCCTCATCAGGTTGTCACCGGCATGCGACAGCGCGAACGCACGCAGGCGCTCGCCGGGCAGCTGCCGGGCAGCGCCGGCATCCGGTGCAGCGGCATCAGGCAGCACGTCCGTGCTGGCATGGTGGCAGTGGTTATGGCCACATACGCCCGGCTCGTGGCCGTCGCCGCGCCCATGGTCATCCTGGCCCGGCGCGGCAACGGTGGCGGCGCCGGGTACGTCCGCTTCCACGGCACAGGCGAAAGCGTCCAGCGCGGGCAGCACGATCATCGCCACGAACAGCAGCGCGGCGACCAGCAACCGGGTTTTGTCCACGAAACGACGCATGCCCGCATTATCGGGATACTGGCGCTGGATACAATAACAGCGCGCCACGCTGCCCCTTGCGGCCCCGCGCGCGGGACTCAGGCGTGGCCCGGTTCCACGTGTGCCTGCCCGGCCGCGCGCACCAGCCCGGCAACCGAACGCACGCCGAACTTCTGCATGATGCGGCTGCGGTGGACCTTGGTCGTCTTCAGCGAGATGCCCAGGTCGGCGGCGATCTGCTTGTTCAGGCGCCCGGCGATGATGTGCGGCAGCACTTCGCGTTCGCGCGGCGTCAGGCACGCATAACTGTGCTCGGCGACCTCCTGCTGGCTGCGCCGCGATCTTTCGTCCGCGTCGCTGCGGATGCCGCGCATCACCGCCGCCAGCAGCACGTCCGCCTCCACCGGCTTGGTCAGGAAGTCGATCGCCCCGGCGCGCATCGCGCTGGCGCAGGCCGGCACGTCAGCGCTGCCACTGACGAAGATCAGCGGCATGCGCTGGCCGCGCTGGAACAGCAGCTGCTGCAGCTGCAGGCCATCCATGCCCGGCATGTGCAGGTCCAGCACCACGCAGCCGCCGACCGACGGGTCGTAGGCAGCGAGGAACTCCTCGGTCGTGCTGCTCAGGCTGACGTCCAGGCCGTCCGCGCGCAGGCTGCGGCCCATCGCGGTCAGCACGCTGATGTCATCGTCGATGATATGGACGATCGCGCTCATCTCGTCACTCCAGTACGGGAAGTTCGAAACAGAAGACGGCACCACTGTCCGGCGCATTCGTGGCCCAGATGCGCCCGCCATGCGCGCGCAGCAGGGTGCGGCAGATGGCCAGTCCCATGCCCATGCCGGAAGGCTTGGAGGTCTGGAAAGGCGCGAATATCGCCTCGAGCAGGTGCTCGGAAATGCCCGGGCCGCTGTCGCGGACCTCGATCCGGATGAAGCCGCCCTCGCCCATGCGCGTGCGCAGGGTGAGGATCCTGGGGCTGCTCTCGCTCATCGCGTCGCAGGCGTTGATCACCAGGTTGAGGATCACCTGCTGCAGCTGCACGGCATCGGCATGGACGCGGCAGATCGGCACGCCCAGGTCCAGGCGATACTCGACGCCGCGGTTGACCAGGTCGTTGCGGATGATGCGGATGGAGTCGTTGACCAGGTCGTTCACCATGACCGGGCCGAAGGCGCGGAACTCCTTCTTCAGCAGTCCGCGCAGGCGGCTGATGACCTCGCCGGCACGGCGATCGTTCTCCACGATGTCGTCGAGGATCTCGCGGATGTCGGCGATATCGCCGGGATCTCGGCGCAGGATGCGCTGTGCGGCCTGGGCGTTGCTGAGGATCGCCGCCAGCGGCTGGTTGAGCTCGTGCGCCAGCGAGCCGGAGATCTCTCCGACCAGGGTCACCCGCGACATGTGCGCCATGCTCTCGCGCTCGAACGCCGCTTCCTGCTCGATGCGGCGGCGTTCGCTCAGGTCCTCGACCGCGGCCACCACATGCGCGCGGCCTTCGATCTGCAGCGGGCTGAGCACGATGTCGACCGGGAACTCACGGCCCCCATTGGCCATCGCCAGCACGTCGCCGCCATGCACGTGGCCGCTGCGCAGGGTGCGCCGCCCCCCTTCGCACAGGCGGCTGAAGCGACCTCCCGCGCAGGCGCGCGGCAGCAGCAGGTCGACCGCCATCCCGCGCATCTGCCCGGCGTCATAGCCGAACAGTCCGGCGGCATGTTCGTTGGCGTAGCGCAGCTCGCCCATGGCATCCACCAGCAGCAGCGCGGTCGGCGAGGCATCCAGCACGGCACGCAACTGCGCTTCCTCGCTGCGGCGCTGGCTGACGTCCTGGGTCAGTCCGCGCACCTGTACCGGCGTGCCATCGGCATCGTGCTCGGCACTGCCGCGCACGAAGATCCAGTGGCGTGCACCATCGCGGTCCTGCACCGGATACTCGAACTCGTAGCTGGACTGGCGGATCGCCGAGTCGAACTGGTCGCGTACCAGCGCCAGGTCGGTCGGGTCCACGCGTGCGAACAGGGTCGCGGCGGCATCGGCAACGCAGCGTGTCTCCACCTCCGCCACGCCGTCGGGACCTTCCATGGGCGGGACATCGCCGAGCAGCCGGCGATTGTTGCCGTTCTGGGTGAAGGCACCGCCCCCCACGTCCCAATGCCACAGGCCCAGCCCGGACGTGAGCGCGGCCATGTCCAGCTCGTGCTCGATCCGTTGCCGGCGCTGCTCGCTCTGCCGAAGCAGGCCTTCCAGCCGCCGCCAGCGGATGAACTCATCGCCGAGCTGCCAGCCGATCGCCAGCAGCAGCACCAGCACGCTGGGCAGGGTCAGCGGCAGCCTCGGCACGTTGAGCGCCCACGACAGCACCGCCCCCAGCAGCACCGTCGCCAGCAGCATGCCCGAGCCGCAGACCACGTACAGGGCGCGCCCGCGCCCGGGCAGCAGGCGCAGGCCGCGTACCAGGGTCTGCGCCAGGTAGGCCAGCAGCAGTACGTTGCTGAGCAGTACCAGCGCCACGGCCGGATTCGGCGGGCCGATCGGATTGGCCACCTGCACCCCGCCCCAGTCGTACCATTCGATGCGGTCGATGCGCAGGAAATACAGGTTCGCCCCGGTGGTGAAATCCAGCGGCAGTCCAGCCAGGCGCAGGCCGATGACGGCGCCGCCCAGCCAGCTCGAGCCGGTGCCGAACGAGGCATGCACGATGTAGACCAGCGCCGACACCATGAACAGGACCGGCACGTGCATCCAGCGGATGATCGTGGCGGTGAGTGACGGCGACGCACTGGACATCGCCGTGCGTTCGAGCACGGTCAGGGCCGCCAGGCTGATGGCGGCGACCGCCAGCGCCAGGTGGACGCGTTCGCGCTCGTGGCCCCACCACAGCAGCAGGTGCAGCATCGCGAACGCCAGGCTCAGGGCCGCGACCAGCGGCCAGACCACCTCGACCCAGTTCATCGAATGTCCCTTCGAGTTAGGTCGGGCCCGCCCCTTCCGGGTCCGCCACTCCACGACAACGTTCCCCGGCCGTGGCAACGGCCATCTCCGTGCACCGGCGGATTGCACCCCTACCGGCGTGCTGCCGGCGTGAAGCCCGGCGTGAAGGCCGCTGCCGGTATGCCGGGCATGGGGCCAAGGGGCAATTGCCGCCGCCACCGGCTTTGGGGAAACGTGGCGGCGTGATGACTGATCGCGCCCCACTGGTAGCCGTGGTCGACGACGAGGATGACGTGCGGCAGGCGCTGCGCAGACTGCTTCGTTCGGCCGGGTTCGACGTCCTGGCCTATGAATCGGGGTCGGAATTCCTGCGCCATGCCGCCCGCAGCCAGCCTGAATGCGTGGTGCTGGACCTGCGCATGCCGGGCCAGAGCGGCTTCGATGTCCAGGCCGCGCTCAGGGAGCAGGCGCTGCGGATCCCGGTGGTCGTGGTGACCGGCAACGAAAGCGAGGAAAGCCGCCAGCAGGCCCTGGACGGCGGCGCCGACGCCTACCTGTGCAAGCCGGTGGATGGCGATGCCCTGATCGACGCGGTGCTGGCGGCGATCGAGCGCCATCGCAGCGAAAGCCGCCCCCACCCCCATCGTTCGCAACCGGAGCCACCATGACTGCCCCGCACCCTTCGGGTCATCACGCCACCGGCCGCCTGACCGCGCGCGCCGCCGCGCGCATGCTGCTGGTGGCGGCCGCCCTGTTGCCGCTGGCCCCGGATGCCAAGGCCTCGTTCCTGAGCGGCGACGCGCTGGACTCCATGGCCAACGCGATCGCCTGGCTGGCGCTGGTGATCGTGCCGGTGGTGCTGATCGCCGCATTCTGGATGGTGCACATCCTGCCGGAGAAGATCGCCGAGAAGCGCCGCCACCCGCAGCTGGCGGCGATCAAGACCCTGTGCCTGCTCTCGCTGCTGTTCGGCGGCCTGCTGTGGCCGCTGGCCTGGTTGTGGGCCTATACCAAGCCGGTGCTGCACAAGATCGCCTACGGCACCGACCAGGAAGAACACGAGGGGCACGACGACGCACTGACGCCGCTGCACGATGCCCGCGTCGAAGCGCCACGCGAGGTCGCCGCCGCGCCGGTCGACGAGGCCACCTGGCGGCAGCGCTACGAAGCACTCGAACGCCGGTTGGCCGCGGTCGAAAGCGCCGCCCCGCCAGCTCGCCCGGGCGGGGAGGCCTGAGCCATGGAGATCATCCTGCTGCTGATCTACTCGTTCTTCGTCTGGTTGATCTTCTTCAAGTTCAAGTGGCTGCCGTGGAATTTCGTCTCCCAGGTCATCGTGATCTCGCTGCCGGTCTTCGCCCTGACCGCGCTGATCCTGATCCTCAACGTGGTGGCGCCTTCTTCGGCCGACGTGCGCGCCATCAACTACGTCGTGCAGATCGTGCCGCGGGTCACCGGCCGGGTGATCGAAGTGCCCGTGGAAGCCAACCGACCGGTGCGCAAGGGCCAGGTGCTGTTCCGCATCGACCCGGTGCCGTACCAGCAGGAACTGACCGCGCTCGAAGCCAAGCTTCCGGAGCTGTCGGCCAAGCTGGACAGCGCGGATGCCTACCAGCGCGAACTCGGCGAACAGCTGCGCCAGGCGCGTGCAAGCCGCGATGCGCTGTCGATACGGCTGCAGCTGGCCGAAAAACGCGAACGCCAGACCGCCGAACTGGCACAGACCGGCGGCGGCTCGCGCTTCGACCACGAGCAGGCCCAGACCGAAGCGGCCAGCCTCAAGTCCGAGCTGGTCGCCACCACCGCCCAGATGGCCCAGGTACAGCAGAAGCTGTCCGCCCAGACCAAGAACGGCGAGCTGTCCGAAGTGGCCCAGGCGCGTGCCGCGCTGGCGCAGCTGCAGGCGCAGATCGTCGAGGCGCGCTGGCAGCTGGACCAGACCACCGTGCTGGCGCCGGCCGACGGCAGCGTGATCAACCTGCAGCTGCGCGAAGGCTCCTATGCCGCCAGCCTGCCGATGGTGCCGGTGATGACCTTCGTCGAGCGCGAGCAGTGGATCCTGGCGATGTTCGCGCAGAACGAGCTGGGCAACGTGGCGCCCGGCAACGAGGCCGAGATCGCCCTGAAGATCTATCCGAACCGCATCATCAAGTGCAAGGTCGACTCCGTGGTCTGGGCCTCCGGCACCGGCCAGCTGCCGATCAGCGGCATGGTGCCGCAGAGCGGGACCACGCCGTTGCCGCCGGGCCGCATCGCGGTGCGGCTGCGGCCGGACGGCCGCGACCGCGGCACCTTCATCGCCATGGGCGCGCAGGGCCAGGGCGCCATCTACACCGAGCACGGCAAGCTGATCCACATCGTGCGTCGGGTGATCCTGCGCGTGGGCACCAAGCTCGACTGGCTCGTGTTGAAGCTGCACTGAGGCCGCCGACCATGCCTCGCGCGCGCGCCGCCGCCCCCCTCCGCCGCCATGGCCCGGCCGCCTGCCTGGCCATCGCGGTCGCCCTGGCCGGCTGCGCGACCCTGCCCGAGCCCACCGGTGACCAGGTCCGCGCCGATGCGCTGAACACCGTGGCGATCCCGCCGAACTGGTCGGCGCAGGCCAGCCAGGCCCAGGTCGACCAGGGTTGGCTGGCCGACTTCAACGATCCGCGCCTCACCGAACTGGTCCACGAAGCACTCGCGCGCAACCCGGACCTGCTGATCGCCGCGGCCCGGGTCGAACAGGCCAATGCCCAGGTCGACATCGCCAAGGCGCAGCTGCTGCCGGCGATCGGCCTGATCGGGCGTGGTGGCAACAAGCCGATCGCCGACCTGGTGCCGCTGCTCAGCGGCGTGATGCTGCGGTTGAGCTGGGAGATCGACCTGTGGGGCCGGCTGCGCTATGCGCGCAATGCCGCGATCGCCGCCAGCGATGCGCAGAACGCCGACTACCGCTATGCCCAGCAGTCACTGGCGGCGAGCGTGGCGCGGGCGTGGTTCGTGGCCACCGAGGCGCGCATGCAGCAGCAGCTGGCCGAACAGATGGCCGAGCGCGGCGGCCAGCTGGTCGGCCTGGCCGAACAACGCGAGCGGCTCGGCATCGGCACCAGCAACGACACCCTGGCCAGCCGCGCGGCCGCCGCCAACTTCGACGATGCCGCGCAGCGTGCGCGCCTGGCCAGCCATAGCGCGGCGCGTGCGCTGGAACTGCTGCTCGGGCGTTATCCGGGCGCCACCCTGCAGGCGGCGACCGAACTGACCCCGCTACCGGCACCGGTGCCGGCCGGCATCCCGATGGACGTGCTCAACCGCCGCCCGGACCTGTACGCGGCGGAGCGGCGCGTCGCCGCGGCCTTCGACAAGGTTGGCGAAGCCAAGGCGGCGATGCTGCCGACGCTGTCGATCTCCGCCGGCTATGGCCGCCTGAGCAATGCTGCCGTGCGCACCCGCGATGACCTCGAGCAGACCACCTCGAGCATTTCGGCGACCGGCATCATGCCGATCTACACCGGCGGCGCGCTGACCGGCCAGGTACGCCTGCGCACCGCCGAGCAGAAGCAGGCGGTGGCCGACTACACCCGGCGTGCGCTGGTCGCGCTCGGTGAAGTGGAAGACGCGCTGACCGCCGACCAGGTGCTGGCCGCGCGTGATGCCCTGCTCGGCCAGGCACTGGCGGCCAACACCCAGGCCAACGGCCAGGTCCGCGAATCGTGGCGGATCGGCAAGTCCGACCAGCGCGCCGTGTATGCGCAGGAGATGGATACGCTCGCTGCCCGCTCCGCCCTGCTTGGCGTGCAGCGCGAACGCCTGATGCGTCGCGTGGACCTGTACCTCGCGCTCGGCGGCGACTACGCCGGGCCCGCGGCGGCATCCGACGCCGGGTCCGCCACCCCGTCCGAAGCGCCGCTGGCCAGCAGCGACGCCGCGGCGCCTGGCAGTCGCCACTGAGGGCGCCGGCATGTACTGGATGCTGCCGCTGGTGCCACTCGCGCTCGTGCTGCACCACCTGTTCCCCGAACGCTACCTGCTGGTGTTCGCCTGTGCCGCGCTGGGCATCGTGCCGCTCGCCGCGCTGATGGCGCGCGCCACCGGTTCGCTGGCCACGCGCCTGGGCCCGGGCATCGGCGGATTGCTCAACGCCACCTTCGGCAACGCCGCCGAACTGATCATCGCCCTGGCCGCATTGCGCGAAGGCCTGTACGGGATGGTCAAGGCCTCGTTGGCCGGCACCATCATCGGCAACCTGCTGTTCGTGCTCGGGATGTCGATGGTGCTTGGCGGCGCGCGCCACGGAATGCAACGGTACGACGCCCGCGCCGCGCGCATGCAGGGCACGATGCTGACCCTGGCGGTGATCACCCTGATCCTGCCGGCCGCCTATCGTGGCGTGGTGGTCGCCCCCGGAGAGGCGGTGCAGTCGATCAGCCTGGTGCTCTCGGTGCTGCTGCTGTTGGTCTACCTGGCCAGCGTGGTGTTCACCCTGCGCACCGCGCGCGTACCCAGGGGCGATGACGCCGGCGACTCCGCACACGGCCATGGCCCGCAGATGTCCAATGGCCGCGCGGCGGCGCTGCTGGCCGCCACCACCGCCGGCATCGTCTGGCTCAGCGAGGTCCTGGTCGGCGTGGTCGAGCCGGCCAGCCAGCAGCTCGGGCTGTCGGATGCCTTCACCGGCGTGTTCGTGCTTGCGGTGATCGGCGGCGCGGCCGAGCAGGCCACCGCGATTGTCTCGGCAAGGCAGAACCGCATGGAGCTGAGCATGTCGATCGCGCTCGGCTCCAGCGTGCAGCTGGCGCTGCTGGTCGCCCCCCTGCTCGTGCTGCTCAGCTACGTCATGGGCCCGCACCCGATGAGCCTGGAGTTCGGCCCCGGCCTGGTGCTCAGCGTGCTGGTGGCGGTGATCATCGCCGGCCAGATCGTGAGCGACGGCCGCACCGACTGGCTGCGCGGGGTGCAGCTGCTCGGGCTGTACGTGATCCTGGCAACGCTGTTCTGGTTCGTGCCGGACAGGACGACATGACCGCCCATGGCCCTTCCCATGCTCCCGATGATGCAGCAGCACCGCTACGCGATCCTGTTCGTCGCGCTGCTGGCAACGGTGACCATCGGACCGCTGCTGGAAGCGATGGACTTCGGCCACCGGGTGATGGAGCTGCTGCTGTGCGCCAGCCTGCTGGCGGCGGTGCTGCCGATCGGCCAGCGGCGCCAGCACCTGGCGCTGGTGATGCTGGTGGTCGTCGCGCAGCTGATCCGCTGGGTGGCGCGCGATACCGCCTCGGGCCCGGTGCAGATGGCCGGCGCGGTCCTGTGGTGCGGCCTGGGCGCGCTGGCCGCCTATCACGCGGTGCGGTTCTCGCTGTCCAGCGTGCGCGTGCGTGCCGAGCATTTCTTCGCCGCCTTGAGCGCCTACCTGCTGCTGGGCATCTGCGGCGGGGTGGTGTTCGCCGCCGCGTCGGCCGTGTCGCCGGCCTCGATGTCGGTGTTCGGCCAGCCGGCCCACGAGGGGCTGGGCATGGGCAGCTCGATCTACTTCAGTTTCGTCACCCTGGCCACACTGGGCTACGGGGACATTACGCCGGTCAGCAAGGTCATGCGTGGCCTGGCCGTACTGGAGGCCATCGTCGGCCAACTGTACCTGGCGCTGCTGGTCGCCCGACTGGTCGGCCTGCGCAGCGCCCTTCATTCCGGATGAACACCATCGTGCCAGGGAGAACCGCATGAACACCGAACGAATCCTGCTGCTGGCCGCGCTGCTCGGTGCCAGTGGCGCCTGCCGGGCAGTCGAGGCGCTCGACACCTTCAGCGTCCGCGTCGGCGGCTACATCACCGATTTCGATACCCGCATGCGTGCCGATGGCCAGACCGATACCGGTACCCGCATCGACCTCCACCGCGACCTGGGCCTGGACAACAGCAGCGCCATCGGCTTCATCGGCCTGACATGGCGGCCCTGGGACAACCATGAGTTCGGCCTGTCCTATTACCACGACAGCGGCGACTCCGAGCGCAACCTGCACCGCGACATCGAGTTCAACGGCGAGCACTACGACCTCGACACCCGCATCAAGGCCAACCTGGACATCGACTCCTACGAGGCCTACTACACCTGGTGGGGCCTGAACCGCGATCGCTGGGCGCTGGGCCCGCGCGTGGGCCTGCTCTGGTACAAGCTGGAGCTGGGCCTGGAAGTCAAGGTCGATGCCAACGGCAACAGCGGCGGCGCCCAGGCCTCCAACGAAGTCAGCGCCGACCTGCCCGCACCGACGATCGGCGGCAGCTGGCGCTGGTCGCCCAGCGAGCAGTGGCGCCTGGGCGCCGACGTGGGCTACTTCCAGGCAGACATCAACGACATCGACGCCGATGTCACCTACGGCCGCGGCGGCGTGGAGTGGTTCCCCTGGGACAACTGGGGCTTCTCGCTGGACTACACGATCCGGCGGATCTCCGCCGACGTGCAGAAGTCGCGCTATGACGGCGACCTGCGCTTCGTCGACAGCGGCCTGCGGCTCGGCGTGACCTATCGCTTCTGAAGCCAGGGACAGCGCGATGACTTCGTTCCGGGCGCCCGTGCTGGTCTGCTGCCTGCTGCTCGCGGCGATCTGCAGCTGGACCGGCGCGGCAGCGGCCACGCCGGCGCCACCGGCCGCCCCCGCGCCGGCCGCCAGCGCCGATGCCTCGACCACGGCACGCTGGTTCAACCGCGACCTGGTGACGTTCCGCGCGCCGCTCTACGGCAACACGCCGGCGATGCGCGCACGCGCCACCGAAGCCAATCTCGCGCGCATCGTCGACCTGCCCGGCCGCGGGCAGATCCGCAGCCAGAGCGTGCCCCAGGGCGTGGTGATCCTCGCCGGCGGCCAGCTGGTGACCGTACTCACCCCGGGCGACCGCGATGTCCTGGGCAATGAAAGCCTGGACATGCTGCGCGATCGCACCGTGGCGCGGATGCAGTCGGCGATGGACGCCGCCGAACAGGCGCGGCTGCCGCAGCGGCTGTTGTCCGGCGCGGCCTGGGCACTGGTGGCCACCGTGGTGGCGATCGCCATCCTGCTCGGCCTGCGCTGGTGCGTGCGACGCATGCGCCGCCGCGTCGATGTCTGGGTACAGCGCCGTCTGCAGCAGCTGCGCAGCACCTCGGCCCGGCAGATGCTGATCGGCCTGATGACCAGTGCCCGCAGCCTGGCACGGCTGGTGAGCTGGCTGGTGGTGGCGGTGCTCGTGGAGGAGTGGCTGCGCTTCGTGTTCGGCCGCTTCCCGTATACCCAGCCCTGGTCCGATGCGATGGGCGGCTGGATCGGCGGCCAGTTCGCCCACTTCGGCAGTGCCATCGTGCAGGCGCTGCCCGGGCTGTTCACCGCCCTGATCATCCTGGTTGCCGCGCGCCTGGTCTCGCAGGCGATCCGGATCACCTTCGAGGGCGTGGCCAGCGGCCGCTTCCAGTTCATCGGCATCGACCACACGCTGGCCGAGCCGACCCGCAAGATCATCACCGCGATCATCTGGCTGTTCGCACTGGCCATGGCCTACCCCTACCTGCCGGGCGCGGAGACCGACGCATTCAAGGGCCTGAGCGTGTTCGTCGGCCTGATGGTGTCGCTGGGTGCCTCGAGCATCGTCGGCCAGGCCGCCAGCGGCTTCACCCTGCTGTACTCGCGCACGATGATGGTGGGCGACATCGTCCGCATCGGTGATACCGAGGGCGTGGTGCAGCAGATCGGGCTGTTCACCACGCGCCTGCGCACGCCCTTGGGCGTGGAAGTGAGCTTCCCCAACAACGTCGTGCTGTCCGGCGACCTGCGCAATTACTCGCGCAGCCCGGAGGGCCCGGGCCTGTGGCTGGAGACGTCGCTGACGATCGGTTACGACGTGCCGTGGCGCCAGGTGCATCGCCTGCTGCTCGAAGCCGCGCGCGCGACCGAAGGCGTCCAGGCCGATCCCCCCCCGCACGTCGTGCAGACCGAGCTGGGCGACATGGCCATCGGCTACACCCTGCGCGCCCGCATCGACGACGTCGCGCGGCGCTGGCAGATCCGCAGCGCACTGAATGCCAACGTGCTCGATGCGTTCAACGTCGCCGGCGTGCAGATCATGTCGCCCAGCTACGAAGGCGACCCCGAGTCGGCCAAGATCGTGCCGCGCGAGTTCTGGGAAGGCCGCCCCGTCGAGCCGTGACCCCGTCCACGGCGCGGACACCGCCGAGGTTCGCTGCGCATCGCCCTGGGCGCCGGCCCCTGCCTTGCTGCCCCGCGGCTGCGCCGCGCCCCGCGTTCCCGAAAGGAGAAGGCCGCCCAGCGGCGGCCCCTCTGATCCCCTCGGGAAATCCCCTGGATCAGCGTTTCTTCGCCGGCGGCGCCTTGGCGGCCTCGTCCGGCTTGGAAACATCCACTTCTTCCCAGCTGCTGTCCGGATCGAACAGCGTCATCGCCTGGGCGATCTTGTCCGTCTCCGGGCCCATGTCCTTCTCGAACACCTCGCCGGCATGGCTGATGATGAAACTCATCACGCCGCTGTCGCCATAGTCCGCCGGCCAGGCCACCAGCGCGAAGCCGCGGGTCATGTGCGAGCCGAAGGTGTACTTGTAGGCGCCACGAGGCGCGGAAGGTCCCTGCGCGGTCAGGATCTTGTAGCGGTAGCCGTGCCAGACCCCGTCCTGGGTGTCACCGCCACCATATAGCGGACCCAGCGGGCTTGGCCCGGCCGCATCGGCCTTCCAGTACAGGCCGTCGTGCTTGCCCTCGGTGCTGCGGAACTTCTGCGCGTACTCCGGCAACCCGTTGTTGTCGTGGTCGCGTCCGGCGTATTCCTTCTGCGCGTCGTAGTACGCCAGCACCGCCTGCAGCGCATCGCGCTCGTTGCGGCCGATCCGGCGGGCGCGCAGCTCAGGCTCGGCGGCCTTGAGGTCGAAGGCCCAGCCCGCCGCCTGCTTCACCACCGGGATCGGCAGGACCCAGGCATCCTTGCCGACGCTGAGCAGCGAGTGCGTCGCGTCGCGCGACTCGAACGCATGCTGCTGGTGGAACTTGTTCACGAACTCGTCCACGTCCTTGCGTTCGACGCTGTCGCGCGGGATGTAGTGTTCCCAGCCCGTGCCGAGCACCGCGGCCAGCTGCTGTGGTTCCTTGTCGCGCACCTCCAGCGCGGCGACCAGGGCGTTGGCTGCGGCGTCGGTGGTTGGGTAGGCCTGCTGGGCCCGCGCGGTGCCGCCGAGCAGCAGGCCGCAGGCCAGGGTCAACACGGAAATGCGGAGGGTCATGTAGGTTCTCCGATCAACGACGCCGGCCACCGCCGCCGCCACGGGGACCACCAGCCGGGCGACTGACCGGCCGGCCCTGCGGCCGCGCGCTCGCGGGCCGCTGCGAACTCTGCATGCTGCGATGGCCGCGATTGGCATCGGCACGCGACTGCGAGGGATTGCGCGAGCCGCTGAAGGCGTTCTGCCCGCCACCCGCCTGCCCCTGGCGATTCTGCCCCAGGCCACCTTCGCTGCCGGGTGCACGCCCCTGCCCGGCCTGGCGCTGTCCGCCCTGCCCGGCCTGGCGCTGTCCCATCTGACGCTCGGAACTGCCGGCGCGTTCGCGCGCTTCGCGGTTGCTGGTCGCCGGGGCCTCGAAGCCACGACTCTCCAGCGACTGCCGCGCGGCGTCACGCTGGCCACCGCGGGCATCGTCGCGCCCGCGGTAACCTTCACGCCCAGCCGCGCCATCGAGCTGCCGGCCGTATTTCTCACGGCTGGCGTTGTCCCGGTAGGGCACGCCGTCGCGATTGGCCGCGTTGTGGTTCCAGGTCTTGTTGGACCGATCGATCTGGCGGTTGCTGTTGAAGTTGTTGTAGCGGTTCACGTCGATGTCGATGTCACCGTGACCCCAGTTGAAGTCACCCCACAGCGCACCGCCCACCGCCATGCCGATGCCGAAGCTCAGCAGCGCGCCGCCCGGGTAGTAGTACGGCGGCGGCGGGTAGTAGTAAGGCGGATAGCTGGGATAGGCCCACGCGCCATACACCACGCTGGGGTTGTAGCTGGGCACGTAGACCACGTCCGGCTGCGCCGGCTCGATGATGATGGTCTGCGGTGCGCTGGGAACCGTGGTGCTGGCCTGGTGGGTGACCTTCTGCTGTTCGTTGGACTTCAGGTTGCCGGCCGCATCGGCCTGCCGGCGCAGCCGCTGCACCGAGTCCATCACCGCATCGGGCTGCGCCAGGAAGGCGTCGCCCATCTTCTGCACCCAGGCCGGGTCCTGGCCCAGGACCGCCAGCAGCTGCGGGAAGGCCACCAGCGACTGCACGCTGGGGTCCCACGGTTGGTTGGCGACCTGGCGCACCGCATCCTCGCCCTTGGCGTCGGGATGCGCCTTGGACCAGGCCACCGCGTCGGTCACGTCGCCCGGATAGGTAGACGCCATCAGCACCTGCGCCAGCAGCGGATCGGGGTACAGCGCGACGGATGCCAGCATCTGGTCGAGCTGTTCGCGCGAGAAGCTGCTCGCGCTGGCCTGCGGCTTGGCCGCCTGGGTGGTGGCCGGCTTGGCAGTCGAGGCCGGCTTGTTGGCCGTCGACTGCGCCACCGCCGTGCCGCTGGCCAGGGCCAGCAGCAGCGCGGCTGCCAGGGTCTGCATCGTATGCTTTTGCATGGAACCTCCGCCGCTTAGTTGGCCGGCTTGTCGGCGCCCGCCTGCACGCCCTTGTCGACCACCAGCTTGACCACGACCTTGCGCGCACCGGAATTGCTGCCGCTGCCGGCATCGGGCGCCACGCCCATGCCGTCGCCGGCGCGCACCCGGCCCGGCGCCAGGCCGGCCTGCTGCTGCAGGTAGTTGGCGACCGCGTCGGCGCGCTGCGCGCTGAGCTTCTGGTTGGCGGCGGCATTGCCGGTCGAATCGGTGAAGCCCTGCAGGACCACCTGGTAGTTCTTGGTCTGCTTGGCCTTGTCGGCGAACGCGGAAAGATCCGACTTCGCCTTGGACGACAGCTTGGCGCTGCCCGAGTCGAACAGCACCTCGGCGGCCGCCAGCTGCTCGTAGGTGCCGAAATCGTCGATGCGGTTGCCCATGGCATCGACGCGCTGGTTGGTGCCGACCATGCCGGCCTCGATCTGCCGGGTGGTGCGCAGGTCCTCGGACTTGAAGCTGATCTCGCTCGCCGCGAGCACGTTGCCGTCCTGGGTGCCCTCCACCGATACCGGCAGTCCGGCCGCCAGCACGGTCGGATCGACCTTCTCGTGGATCACCCCGGTCAGGCCCTTGGTCTTCTTCAGCTTGGTGTCGGCCGACAGCTGCACGGTGTGCGCGGTACGGGTCTGGTCAACGACCGTGATGGTGTCGCCCTGCACGCCGGTGATCACGCCCTTGAACTTGGTCTTCTCCGGGTCGGCCGCATGTGCGGCCAGCGCGCTGAGCGCACCGAACAGGAGCAGGGTCCGGGCCCGGGATACGGTCTTGTTTGCCATTGCGTGCTTCCTCCAGCGAAGGGGTGAGGCGTTCCTTGCCGGTGACGCGGAGGCGCCGCCGGAGCTGCCGTTGCCTGTTCACGCTATGCGCCCATTCCGGGACGGGCAATTGCCCCTTGGGGCAACACCGGCATGGGCCCAAGGGGCAATTTTCCGCCCCGGACCACCTCGCTAGTCTCCCGGCGGTCAGCGTGGCGCCTGCCGTTCGCAAGCCCTCCCGGTCACCACTTCGGCAGCCAACCCGCCCCATTCGAACGTGGAGCATCAACATGAGTGCCGAACCCCATTCAGCGGTCGAACTGTCCAATGTCCTGGTTGCCGCCTCGCTGCGCGCGGACCAGTGGCGCCAGCTCAATGCCGATGCCCGCGCCTGGGCCAATGCCGGCAGCGGGCCCAACGCCGGCGCCGCGCGCGAGCGCTGCACCACCGGGCTGGCGCGGGTACGCCGCCTGGAACAATGCTGGGCCTATCCCGGCGAGCGCCTGCTCGGCGCACTGGCCGAGGCGCTGGGCTCCGGCGATGCCGCCCAGTTCTCACGGCTGACCCGCAAGGTGTCCGCTGCGATCCTTTCCGGTGACTACCGCCGCGACGAACAGGCCTGGGACACCGCCGACGACACCGACCGCACCCTGCTCGACGCGGTGCCGCCGGAGCTGCTGGCGGTGCAGGACAAGCCGTACTTCGAAGTGCTGGTGGTGACGCCAAGCGATCCGGGCCAATGGCAGCGGGCCAAGGAGGAAATGCGGGCGATGCGTCGTGGCGACGACCAGTTCCACTACGCGGTGGTGCATGCCGGCAGCTTCGAGGATGCGGCGCTGGCGACGATGGTCAACCCCGACGTGCAGGCCGTGGTGATCATCGAGGGCTTCGGCGCGTCCTCCCTGCTCGACGTGCCCGACCTCAAGGCCTTCCTCAGCCGCCACATCCCCGTCGAGGGTACGTCGCAGGAGGCCGGCTCGCTGTCCACCTCGCTGGCGCGCGCGCTCAAGCGCTTCCGTCCCGAACTGGACCTGTACCTGCTCGCCGACCGCTCGGCCGAGCAGCTCGCCGGCAGCGACGAGGCAAAGCCGCTGCGCCGCGTGTTCCACCACGTCGAAGAACCGATGGAGATCCACCTGGCGATCCTGGACGGCATCAAGGACCGCTACGAAACGCCCTACTTCGACAACCTCAAGAAATATGCGCTGCGCCCGATCGGCACTTTCCATGCGCTGCCCATCGCCCGCGGCAAGTCCATCTTCGGCTCCAACTGGATCCGCGACATGGGCCACTTCTACGGCACCAACATCCTGTTCGCCGAATCCTCGGCCACCACCGGCGGGCTGGACAGCCTGCTCGAGCCCACCGGCAACATCAAGCGCGCCCAGGAAGCGACCGCGCGCGCGTTCGGTGCCAAGCGCGCCTACTTCGGCACCAACGGCACCTCCACCTCGAACAAGATCGTGGTGCAGGCGGTCTGCGCGCCGGGCGACATCGTCATCGTCGACCGCAACTGCCACAAGTCGCACCACTACGGCTTCGTGCTCAGTGGCGCGCAGCCGTACTACGTCGAGGCCTTCCCGCTGACGCAGTACTCGATGTATGGCGCGGTACCGCTGCGCACGATCAAGCAGGCCCTGCTCGACTGCCAGGCCGGCGGCAAGCTGGACCGGGTCAAGGTCATCGACATGACCAACTGCACCTTCGACGGCCACATGTACAACCCGCGGCGGCTGATGGAAGAGTGCCTGGCGATCAAGCCGGACCTGATCTTCCTGTGGGACGAGGCCTGGTTCGGCTTCGCCCGCTTCAGCCCGCTGCACCGCCGCCGCACCGCGATGGGTGCCGCCGCGGCGCTTACCGAGCGCTACCGCAGCAAGGCCTACCGCGACGAGTACGCCGCCTGGGCGGCCAAGCGCCCGCAGCGCGCCCCCGGCGACCCGGCGCTGCTGGAGGAGCGCGGCCTGCCGGATCCGGACAAGGTGCGCATCCGCGTCTACCAGACCAACTCCACCCACAAATCGATGTCGGCGTTCCGCCAGGGCTCGATGATGCTGGTCTGGGACGAGGACTTCCACCACGTCGAAGGACCGTTCGAGGAGGCGTTCTTCGCCCACACCTCGACCTCGCCGAACCTGCAGCTGATCGCCTCGCTGGACCTGGCGCGCCGGCAGATGGAACTGGAAGGCTACGGGCTGACCTTGAAGATGACCGACCTGGCGCTGCGTCTGCGCCGCACGATCAATACCCACCCGCTGATCTCGAAGTACTTCCACGTCGCCACGCCGGAGGAAATGATCCCCGCCGAGTTCCGCGCCTCGGGCCTGCGCGACTACGGCCCGCCGAATGCCGACTGGACGCAGACGGTGCACGCCTGGGAGGAGGACGAGTTCGCGCTGGATCCGACCCGCCTGACCGTGGTCTGCGGCGCGGCGGGCTTCGATGGCACCCAGTTCAAGGGCCTGCTCGCCGAACGTTTCGACATCCAGATCAACAAGACCTCGCGCAACAGCATCCTGGTGCAGACCAACATCAACAACACCCACAGCGACGCGGCGCTGCTGATCAAGGCGCTGGCCGACCTGTCGCGCGAGATCGAGTCGCGGTTGTCTCTGGAAGGCGCCAGCGGGCAGGAGGTGTTCGATGCACGCGTGCGCTCGCTGATGACCGACGTGCCGGACCTGCCCAACTTCAGCCGCTTCCATGATGCCTTCCGCGATGCGCCGGACGGCGCCAGCAATGAAGGCCACATGCGCCCGGCCTTCTTCATGGCCTACGCGGAGGACAACTGCGAGTTCGTGCGCCTGCACAGCCCGGAAGTCGACAAGCGCCTGGCCGAGGGCCCGGAAATGGTCTCGGCGAATTTCGTCATCCCCTACCCGCCCGGCTTCCCGATCATGGTGCCCGGCCAGGTGATCACCGCCGACACCATCGCCTTCATGCGCAAGCTCGACGTCAAGGAAATCCACGGCTACCACGCCGCCCAGGGCATCAAGCTGCTCAAACCCACCGCGCTTGCCGGCCGCCGCGCCGACTCGCAGGCCTGAACCGTCGCCGTCGGCTCATCGGAGATCATCGCCATGCAAGCGTTCTTCCAGTTCCTCGCTGACAATCCTTACGTCCTGCTGTTCTTCACCGTCGGCATGGCGGTGCTGGTCGGCAAGTTCTCGATCAAGGGCTATGGCCTGGGCATGGTCGCCGCCGCCGTGGTGGTGGGCGCAGCCCTGGCCACCTGGGCTTCCACCTACGGCGTGAAGCTGCAACTGGACAACTTCGCCAAGTCGCTCTTCTACTACCTGTTCATGTACGGCGTCGGCCTGCGGGTGGGCCCAGCCTTCTTCAACAGCCTCAAGAAGGACGGCATCACCTTCACCATCCTGGCGGTGGTCTGCTCGGTGCTCGGCCTCGGCCTGGTGGTGCTGACCTGCGGCTGGTTCAACCTGCCCGCCGGCGCGGCCGGCGGCGTGCTGGCCGGTTCGCAGACCATGTCCGCGGCCATCGGCACCGCGGAAATGGCCGTCGAGCAAGGCGCCTACAAGCTACCGGCCGGCACCACCGCCGAGCAGGTCTCGGGCATGATCGCGCTCGGCTACGGCGTGACCTACATCTGGGGCACGGTCGGCATCATCCTGATCTGCAAGTACCTGCCGCGCTGGTGGGGCGTGGATGCACGCAAGGCGGCCAAGGAATACGAGCTGGCCCATGGCGTGCGCAACGTCGACGATGCCTCGCTGACCGGCTACCGCGGCGGCGGCCTGCGCGCCTACCGCCTGGACAACCCCGGCACCGCCGGCCAGAGCATCGGTGAGCTGCGCCGCAAGTACCCCCAGTACCGCATCGCCAACGTGCGCCGTGGCGAGGAATCCCTCGGCGCGGCGCCGGAACTGGTGCTGGTGGTCGGCGACGTGGTCGCGCTGGGTGGCCGCCTGGAGGACCTGACCGCCAACCTGGGCCTGATCGGCGCGGAGGTCGATGACGCCAAGGCACTCAACGTGCCGCTGGACCAGGCCGAGATCCTGGTCACGTCCAAGGAATTCGACGGCAAGCCGCTCAACACCCTCGCAGGCGAGGATTTCGCCGGCCAGCTGCAGGTTACCCGCCTGGAGCGCTCGGGCGAACCGATCCCGGTCGGCGCCGGCACCGAGCTCAAGCGCCTGGACGTGGTGTTCGTCACCGGCCTGAAGAGCGCGGTCGACAAGGCCGCCGGCCTGCTCGGCAAGATCGCCCGACCCAGCACCTCCACCGACCTGCTGACCCTGTCGGCCGGCATGGTGCTGGGCCTGCTGATCGGCAAGATCAACGTCCCGGTGGGCGACTTCTCGGTCGGCCTGGGCAATGCCGGCGGCCTGCTGCTGTCCGGCATCCTGGTGTCCTCGGTGGTTTCGCGGCTGCGCTTCTTCGGCAGCACGCCGAACGCGGCGCGCAACATCCTCGAGGACCTGGGCCTGGTGACCTTCATCGCCATCGTGGGCATCAACGCCGGCGCCACGCTGCTGGAGCAGCTGACCGGCTCGATCGCGCTGAAGATCTTCCTGGCCGGCTTCATCGCCAGCACGATCCCGCCGTTCATCACCTGGGCGATCGGCTACCACGTCTTCAAGATCAACCCGGCGGTGCTGATGGGCGGCGTGGCCGGCTCGCGCTCGCACTCCGGTCCGGCCCGCGAGGCGGCCAAGGAGATCGACAGCACCGTGCCGTGGGTCGGCTTCCCGGTCGGCTACGCCGTGTCCGGCGTGCTCTACACGGTGTTCGGCTACTTCGCGATGGTGCTTTCGCAGTAACCACGGGGACCCAGCCATGCGTGCTTCCCAGCGATTCCACGCCCGCTGCCGGCCATGCCGGCCCCTGCCCCGGCTGCTGGCGGCGGCGATGCCGCTGCTGCCGGCCCTGGCCCTGGCCCAGTCCGCGCCGCCCCCGGCGGCCGCGGATCCTGCCGCGCAATCGCCCGGCAGCTCCACCGAACAGGGCCAGACGCCGCTGGACGAAGCCTTCGTCGAGCGCGACCGCGCCAGCTGGATCCAGGAGACCCGGCGCAAGGCCTTCGAGGACACCAAGTGGAACGTGCAGGCGCGCTCGTTCTACCTGGACCGCGACAAGTACGACGACACCGAGAGCGCGGCCTGGGCGCTCGGTGGCTCGGTCGGCTTCAAGACCGGCTACTTCCGCGAACGCTTCGCGCTCGGCGCGACCGGCTACACCTCGCAGCGGCTGTACGGCCCGGATGACAAGGACGGCACCCTGCTGCTGAAGCCGGGCCAGCATGGCTACAGCGTGCTCGGCGAGGCGTACGGCGAATTCCTGCTCAACCAGGACACCAAGCTCACCCTCGGGCGCTTCGGCATGGATACGCCCTACATCAACCGCAACGATGTGCGGATGACCCCCAACACCTTCCAGGCCCTCGCCCTGCAGGGCCTGTACGGCGGCGAGGACGGCAAGCCGGAGTGGCGCGTGGGCGCCGGCTATGTCGACCAGATCAAGGAACGCAACGCCGACGAGTTCGTGTCCATGGCCCAGGACGCCGGCGCGCCCGCCGGCATCAAGCGTGGGGTGTACACCCTGGGCGCCAACTACAAGAGCGGCAACCTCTCGCTCGGCGCGATCGGCTACCACAGCAACGACATCATCGACATCTTCTATACGGAGGGGAAGTACAGCATCCCGCTGGCCGAGAAGCTCAAGCTTTCGCTGGGCCTGCAGTACACCGACCAGGGCAGCGCCGGCGACGACCTGCTCAAGGGCCATGACTTCACCTCCCGGCAATGGGGCGGCAAGGCCGAGCTGGCCTACAAGGGCGCGCTGTTCACCACCGGCTACACCCGCGCCAGCGGCGATGCCAACATGCAGAACCCCTGGAGCGGCTATCCGGGCTACACCAGCGTGCAGGTCGAGGACTTCAACCGCGACGGCGAAGGCGCCTGGCTGCTGCGCGCCTCCTATGCCTTCCAGTCGCTCAAGGGCGCCAGCATCTACGCGCTCTACGTCGATGGCTCCGACCCGGACTCGCCCACCGAGTACGCCAAGGACGAGTACGACCTCAACGCGCAGTGGGCGATCGCCGACGGTCCGCTGAAGGGCCTGATGCTGCGCCTGCGCTATGCCCACGTGAAACAGAAGGGACCGCAGCCCAGCGACCTGGACGACGTCCGCCTGTTGATCTTCTACGACCCGCCGAACCTGTGAATCCGCCGCCGGAGGCTGCATGGACTGGTTCGCCTCGATCCTGACGCGCTATCCGGAACTGGCGGTCTACCTCGCCCTGGCATTGGGCTACTGGGTGGGTGCGATCAAGGTCCGTGGCTTCACCCTCGGCGGGGTCACCGGCTCGCTGCTGGCCGGCATGCTGCTGGGCTGGGCCTTCGAGGTACCGGTGGCGGCTACCGCCAAGTCGCTGGTGTTCCTGCTGTTCCTGTTCGGGATCGGCTACGAGGTCGGGCCACGCTTCGCTTCGGCGATGAAGGGCGATGGCTGGCGCTACGCCGCACTGGGCGTGTTCATGCCGGTGGTCGGCCTGCTGGTGGCCCTGGGGGTGGCACGCTGGCTGCGCCTGGACCCCGGATTGGCGGCGGGGATGATGTCCGGCGCATTGACCGAGTCGCCGGCGATGGGCACCGCCAGCGAGGCGATCGCGCGACTGCCGATCGACGAGGCGCTGAAGGCCCGCTACCAGGCCCATATCGGCGTCGCCGACGCGCTGTGCTACGTCTCCGGCGCGCTCGGGGTGATCATGACCTGCACGGTGATCGGCCCGCGCCTGCTGCGCGCGCGCCTGGTGGAGGAAGCGCTGGCGCTGGAGGCGCGTTACGGAATAGAACGCCAGCGTGCCGGCATTGCTTCGGCCTGGCAGCCGTTCGAGACCCGTGCCTATGCGGTCGCCGCCGGCGCCGCGATCGCCACCATGACGGTGGCCGAGGCCGAGCGGCGGATCCCCGGCGAACGCCTGTTCGTCTACCGGATCCGCCGCCAGGAAGCGCTGCTGGACCCGACCCCGGATACCCGCCTGCAGCCCGGGGACCTGGTCGCCGTTGGTGGCCACCGGCACGCGCTGGTCGGCCTGCTGGGCCTGCGCGCCGACGAGATCGAGGACCCCGCGCTGCTCGACATCCCGATGGCCTCGCACCGGGTCTTCGTCAGCAAGCCCACCTGGGCCGGGCGCACGCTGGAGGAGATCGCCACCAGCGCCGCGGTGCGCGCGGTATTCCTGCGCCAGATCCTGCGCAATGGCCAGCAGATGCCGATCGGCCGGCTGACGACGATCGAACGCGGCGACGTCCTGCAGCTGGTCGGCCCGGAGCCTGCGGTCGAATGCGCCGCCGCGCAGCTGGGCGAGATCGTGCACGCCACCGACGCCACCGATTTCGTGGTGGTCGGCCTGGCGATCTTCCTCGGCGCCCTGTTCGGCATCGTGGCGGTGGTGCCGATCGGCAGCGTCACGGTGAGCATCGGCACCAGCGTGGGCGCCCTGCTCGGCGGCATCGTCGCCGGCCACATCCGCGCGCGCCGGCCCTTGTTCGGCCGCGTGCCTGACAGCGCGGTGAAGCTGATGCAGTCCTATGGACTGGCCGCGTTCGTGGCGATGGTCGGCCTCGGTGCCGGCCCGCACTTCCTCGACGCGGTCCGGCAATCGGGCCTTGGCCTGTTCCTTGGTGGCCTGGTGGTGACCATGGTGCCGCTGCTGTCCGGCCTGTGGTTCGGCCATCGGGTGCTGAAGATCCCCGCGATCCTGCTGCTGGGCGCGATCTCCGGCGCGCAGACCTTCACCGCCGCATTGGCCGCGCTGCAGGAGAAGTCGGAGAGTTCGATCGCGGTCATCGGCTACTCCGGCGCGGTGGCCGTCGCCCATGTCCTGCTGACCACCTGGGGCACGGTGATCGTCCTGGCGACCAGCTGAACCGGCACCCCGCGTGCCGGCCCCGGTCGCAGCCAGGCTAGAGGATGTCCTTGACCAGCTTGCCGTCCTTCATGATCACCACGAAGCGGTGCTCCGGGTCGGTGATCACCTGGATGTCCTGCAGCGGGTCGCCATCGACCAGCAGCAGGTCGGCCAGCGCGCCTTCCTGCACCACGCCCAGGCGCCCCTTGTAGGGGCTGCGCAGGCCCGACATCGCCAGCAGTTCGCCGTTGGTGCCGGTGGCCATCACGAGCGTCTGCGCCGGCGTGTACCAGCGGGTCAGGCTGGCGAGGATGGCATTCTGCTGGCCAGCCAGCGCCGCGGAGAACAGCACGTCGGTGCCGAAGGCGGTCTTGAGCTTGTACTTGATCGCCAGCCGGTAGGTCTGGTCGACGCCGGCGAATACCTCCTGCGCCTTCAGCCACTCGTTGGAGCCCTGCGGGAAGGCATTGGCCAGTTCGGGCGGGAACGGCTGCGCGCTGAGCCAGGTACCGGCCTTGGCCATTTCCTGCGCGGTGGCGTCATCCATCAGGCTGGCGTGCTCGATGCAGGTCACGCCCGCGTGGATCGCGCGGGTGATCGCCGTCGGGGTATACGCATGCACGGTGACGTAGGTGCCCCAGTCGGTGGCCGCGCCGACCGCCGCGCGCAGTTCGTCCTCGCTGAAGGTCACCACGTCCAGCGGGCTGTGCGGCGAGGACACGCCGCCGCCGGCGGTCAGCTTGATCTGGCTGGCGCCCTGCATGAGCTGCTCGCGCACGCGCACGCGCATCTCGTCGGGACTGTCGGCGATCGCGGTGTCGCCCTGGAGGTCGTGCCGCGAGCCGGGCTCGCCCAGCGTGCGCGGCAGGTCGGACATCTGGCGGAAGTCGCCATGGCCGCTGGTGACGGTGATCATCGCCCCGGACGGGAAGATCCGCGGTCCCGGCACCGTGCCGTCGTCGATCGCCGCCTTCAGGCCCCAGACCGCGCCGCCGACATCGCGCACCGTGGTGAAGCCGCGCATCAGCGTGCGCTGGGCTTCGGCGCCGGCCACCAGGTTGACGTAGCCCGGATAGGCGGCCAGGCCGACCTGCATCGGGATGGCGGCGAACATGCTGTGCCAGTGCGCATCGATCAGCCCGGGCATCAGCGTGCGACCACCGCCCTTGATCACCTGCGCGCCGTCGGCGGACAGGCTGCCGCTGGCGCCGATCTTCTCGATGACGTTGCCGCGCACCAGCACGCTGCTGGGACCGGACAGGTTGCCCGACAGCCCGTCGAAGATGCGCACGTCGTCGAACAGGATGGCGGCGGCAGTGGCAGGAGGTTGCGGCGCGGCCGGCACCGCGGCCGGCGCGGTCGATGCGGGTGCGGGCGGCGTGGTCGCCGCAGTGCTGGCCGGCGCCGCCGCCGTCGGCCGTGGGGTCTCGGCGGGGCCTTCCCCGCCCTTGCCGCAGGCAGCCAGTCCCAGCGCGACGGCCAGGACGATCGCCGTGCAGGCGACAAAGCGCGGGGACTTCGATTCTTGCGTGTTCATGGCAGCTCCAGGAATCCGAGGGCGCTCGCTGGGGGTACCGTACCTGCCTACAGGCCAGCTTCCACGTAGGCATAGATGTAGTTGGAGCCACCATCGACCGTGCCCAGCATCTGCGCGGTGCCGAAGATGCCCGAGCGGTGCGAGACGCCGAAGCCGAAATACAGCTCGTGCCAGCGCTCGCTGCCGAATATGTCGCCCAGGCTCACGTCGATCGTCGGGTCCAGGTAGTTCAGCAGCTTGGAATTGTTGCGTTCGCGCTCGGCCTGCGCCTTGAGCTCCGTATACGGGACCCGCTCGGCATAGGACAGGCCGAAGCCCATGCCGATCCGCGTCATTACCCGGTGCGACCACGGGAAGCCGTAGTAGTAGGCCTTCATGTAGGCATCGATCTGCCAGAAGTCCGGCTGGAAGCCCTTCTCCAGGTGGCGGACGATGCCGGCGTAGCCGACGAAATCCAGCGGCCAGCCATTGAGCCGCTGCACGAACGGCCGGCCGACATGGATGCCCCACAGGTCGGTGTAGTCGTCGTCGTTGAGGTCCAGGCAGCTGAAGGTGATGATCTTGACCATGTGGCAGCCCGGTCCCGAATCACGGCCGTAGAACACCTTCACGTAGGTCGGCACGTGGGCGTCGTCCCAGCGCACCTGGCCGTTGCCGAAATCATAGGCCGCGCCGAGCATGCCGCCCCACTGGGTCTTGTCGTCGACCAGCGGACTGTCGCTGATCTCGCTCGACAGCTGGGTCACGAATACCCCGCCCAGCAGGCTCCAGTGCTGCAGGATCCGGTACCGCGCATACAGGGCGGCGGTGAGGTTGAAGCCGGCACCGGCATCGTAGGCCGGGCGCCCGTCGATGACGTCGGCGGCACCGACGCCGTAGTAGTAGTCATTGAGCTTGCTGCTGCGCCAGGCCGCGGTGATCACCGGCTGCAGCGACCAGCGATCGTCCTGCCACAGGTAGCCGTAGGACGTACGCAGCTCGGTGCCATGGGAGGTCGCCGAGATGTCCTGGCGCAGGCTGACGTCCCAGTGGTGCCGCCCGTGCTGGCCGTAGTAGCGCGCGCCGGCATCGGCTTCGCTGTTGCGCGTGTCCATGCCCTCCAGCACCTCCGGCGTCTCGTCCTCCGGATAGCCCTCCAGGCGTCGTTCGACGAACAGCTCCCAGCCGTCCTCGTGGTCGCCGGCCACGCGCACGCCCGCCATGTTGGAACGCAGGAAGAAGCGCTCGCCCTCGTAGAGGTACAGCGGCATCAGGTCGACGCGTTCGTCGGCGCCGCGATATGGCGAGGTTTCCACGCGACCGAGGAAACCCAGGCCGGCGGCGCCACTGCCCGGGTCCTCGAGGATGTTGCCAAGCATCGCGTCCTGGGCAAGCACCGGACGCGCGCAGGCGAGCATCGCCAGGCAGGTGGCGGCGGACAGCAGATGGCGCGGGAAGGATCGTGTCATCGCGGGCCTCCTACTTCATGAAGTCATACTTCAGCGAGGTCTGCACGCGCACCACGTCGCCGCGCTCGCCATCCTGCTGCTGCAGCTTGCCGTAGAGCACTTCCAGGCCCCAGCTCCAGCTGGGCGCCGGTTCGAAGATCACGTTGGCCGCGGCGTAATCGCTGCGCCGGAAGGCGGTCGGATCGAGCAGGCTGTCGCGGTCCAGGTACAGGCGGCTCCAGGTCAGCGTCGAGCGCCAGCGGCTGTTCCACAGGTGGGTGTAGCCGATCCAGCCGCCCCATTCCCGCAGCACTTCCAGGTTGCCCTGCGCATCGACCACCGCGTCCAGGTCCAGGCCGCCCAGATCGCCCATGTAGGCGGCGATGCCCTGCCCGCCCACCAGGCCATAGACCAGGTAGTCGCCGCGGTCATGGCCCCAGGAGCCGGTCAGCGCGCCACCACCGGCGATCGCGCTGTCGCTGTCGCCCGGCGCGTCGTAGGCGAGATAGCGCAGCAGGCCGGCCAGCTGCACGTTGCCCCAGTCCGCTTCGTGGCGCGCGGCCAGCACCAGGTTGGGCGCGGCATTGCGCGCGCGGCCATCCGGGTCGGTGTACCCGACCTCCGGGGCGCGGTGCTCGGCGGCCAGGATGATCTGGTTGCCGCCGCGCAGCGGGAAGTACTGGCGCACGCTGGCCAGGCGCGCGAACGGCGAGGAACCGGGGCCGGCGAAATCCAGCGTGTCCGGGCCCGAATCCAGGTCCATGAAGGCCGACCAGCCGAAGCCGGCATAGGTATTGCCGAGCTGGGCCCACGCATGCCGCAGGCGATAACCGTAGCTGCCACCGGAGCCGAAGAAGTCGTTCTGCAGCAGGAAGCGCAGCTGGCCGTAATCGGTGTCGTGGCGCGCTTCCAGGGTCAGCCGGCTCTGCCGTGCGTGCATGTTGAACAGCGCATCGCCACGCTGCGCACCGACCGGGATGTCGGAGGTGATCAGCTGGTCGCTGTCGCCGGCATCATCGCTGTCCATCATCGCGTCGAGCTTGGCGTACCCGCTCAGGCGCAGCCAGGTCTCGGTGCCCGGGACGAGGAAGAAGCCCGCCAGGTTGTCGCCCGGCGGCGCCTCGTTGTCGGGCCGCGCTGCCGCCTGGTCGTCCTCGTCGAAGGGCTCATGCGCCGGCAGTGGCGACGGATCGACATGCAGCGCGGCCAGCGAGGCGACCGGCGCGGCCACGACCCCCGGCTCGGCGGCCACCGCCGTGCCCGTCGCCGGCGCCGCCCCCGTGCGCCCGGACGGTGCCTGCGCCGACGCGGCTGGCGCTGGGGCCGGCGCGCGTTCGGATTCCAGCACCTCGATGCGCTGCAGCAGGTTGCTTACGGTCTGCCGCAGCTGGGCGATCTCCGCATCGCGCTGGGCATCGGTGGTCTGTGCCTGCGCCATCGACGGCATCGCGGCAATCGCCGCGGCCATGCACAGGCTTCGGGTCAGCATCGTCATCGGCCTTCTCCATGGGTCACGGCGCGTGCTCATGGCGCGACCGGCGCTTGATCGCCGCCGCCCAGCGCGGTGTACAGGTTGACGCGGTCCTGCAGCGCGCCGGCGCGCAGCTGCAGCAATGTCTGTTCGGCGGCGAAACGGCTGCGCTCGGCATCGAGCACTTCCAGGTAGGGCGTGAGGCCGACCTCGTAGCGGTCCTGCGCGGTGACCACCAGCGCGTCCTGCACCTCCACCGCGCGCTGCTGGGCCTGGATCTGCTCGTCGTTGCGCTGCGCGGCGCTGAGCCCGTCGGCTACTTCGCGGAACGCGTTCTGCACGGTCGACTGGTAGGTCATCTCTCGCTCGTCCCGCTCGCCACGCGCCATGTCGACCTGGGCCCGGCGCCGGCCCCAGTCCAGCAACGGCAGCACCGCCCCGATGCCGAACGACCAGACCCGGCTGCTGTCGGAGACCAGTCCGGACAGTTCGCTGGAGGCGTAGCCCGCCCCGCCCGTCAGCGCGATGGTCGGGAAGTACAGCGCCCGCGCGGCGCCGATGTTGGCGTTGGCGGCGAGCAGCCGATGCTCGGCCATGCGGATGTCGGGGCGCGCTTCCAGCAGCGCCGAGGGCAGGCCCGGATCGAGCGCGGCAAGCTGCTGCGCATCGCCGATCGGCAGCCCCGCCGGCAGCGGATCCGGCAATGGCACCCCGACCAGCCACTGCAGCAGGTGCAGGGACAGCTCGCGGTTGCGTTGCAGCTGCGCCAGCTGCGTCTGTGCCTGGGTCACCAGCGCGTAGGACTGGTGGTAGTCCACCGACGAGGTCAGGCCGACATCCATGCGCAGCCGCGCCAGCTCCAGCGTCTGCTGGCGGCTGTCCAGCGACCGCTGGGCCAGTACGATGCCCTCCTCGCTGGCGCGCATCGCATAGTAGGCCGCGGCGACATTGGCGATCAGCGACAGCCGGAACACCTGCTGCGCCTCGACCGTGGCCAGGTACTGCCGCCGCGCCGCCTCGGAGAGGTTCGCCACCCGGCCCCAGAAATCCAGTTCGAAGGCCGGGATCGAGACCTGCGCGGCGTAGCTGTCCACGGTCACCCGCGGGGCGTCGTCGGCCGCGCTCAGCGGTGTCCGCAGGCGCTGCCCCGATGCACCGACGTCCAGCCCGGGGAGGCGCTGGCTGCGCTGGATGCGGAACTGCGCGCGTGCCTGCTCGATCCGCGCGGTGGCGGCGCCGAGGTCGCGGTTGTTGGCCAGCGCCTGGTCGACCAGCTCGCGCAGCACCGGATCCTGGAAGAACGCCTGCCAGGTGATCTCGCGCGCCTGGGCATCGCCCTGCAGCACCGGCGAACCTGCCTGCGGATAGCGCTCGGGCACGCCGCCGGGCGGCGGCGAGTAGCGCGGCGCCAGGTTGCAGCCAGCCAGGCAGAGCATCGCCAGTAGTCCCGCCAGCCGCTTCATGGCACCGGCTCCGCGGCAAGCTTCGCGCGCCGTGCCGCGGCGCGGCGACGCAGCATGAAGTAGAACAGCGGTGTGTAGAAGATGCCGAACGCGGTCGCGGTGAGCATGCTGCCGAGCACGCCGGTGCCCACGGCCTGGCGGCTGGCCGCGCCGGCGCCGGCGGCGAACACCAGCGGCAGCATGCCGACGATGAAGGTCAGGCTGGTCATCAGGATCGGTCGCAGACGCTGGTGCGCCGCGCGCAGGATCGCCTCGTCGGTCGGCACCCCGCGCGCCTCCTCGTCCAGGCCGAACTGCACGATCAGGATCGCGTTCTTCGCCGCGAGGCCGATGATCGTGACCAGGCCGACATTGAAATACACGTCGGCCGACATCCCGCGCAGGCCGGTGAACAGCACTGCGCCGAGGATGCCGAACGGCACCGCCAGCAGCACCGCCACCGGCGTGGACCAGCTCTCGTACAGCGCCGCCAGCAGCAGGAAGGCCACCAGCAGGGCCAGCCCCAGCAACAGGCCGACCTGGCCGGCAGCCTCCTGCTCCTCGCGCGCGGTGCCGGTCCATTCGAAGCGCATCCCCGGCGGCAGCACCTCGGCTGCCAGCCGCTCCATCTCGCGCAATGCCGCGCCGCTGGATACCCCCGCGGCGGCCTGTCCGGACACGGTCGCCGACAGGAACCCGTTGTAGCGCTCGACCTGCTGTTCGCCCACCGTCCAGTGGCTGCGCGAGAACGCCGAGAACGGCACCGGGCGACCGCTGCCGCCGATCACCCGCAGGTCGGCCACGTCTTCGGCCCGCATGCGCTGGCTCGCCTCGCCCTGCACGAATACCCGCAGCACGTCGCCCTGGTGCACGAAGTCGTTGACATAGGCCGAGCCGAACATCACCCCGAGCGCCTGGTTGACCTGGCCAAGCTGCACGCCTAGCGCGCGCGCCTGGGTGCGATCGATGTCGACGAACAGCTGCGGCGCCATCGGCATGCCTTCGGGCCGCACGCCGGCGACCAGGTCGCTGCCGGCCGCGCGCCTCGCCAGCTGCAGGGCAGCCGCCTGGAGGGCGCGATCACCGGCACCGCCGCGGTCCTCGATCTTCATCGTGAAGCCCGATGCATTGCCCAGCGACTGGATCGCCGGCGGATTGAGCACGAACACCTGCGCCTGGGCGATACCGAGCATCGCCACGTTCATGCGCTGCGCCAACGCCGCCGCGCCGTGCGCGCGTCCGCCGCGCTCGGCCCAGGGCTTGAGGTCGACGAAGGACATGCCCACGTTCTGGCCCTGCCCGAAGAAGCTGAAGCCGACCACCGTGGCGACATTGCGCACCTCCGGCTGGCGGCGCAGGATCGCCTCGGCCTGGCGCACCGCTTCCTGGGTGCGCGCCACCGTCGCACCCGGCGCGCCGTTGTAGGCCACGAACAGATAGCCCTGGTCCTCTTCCGGCAGGAAGCCGCCCGGCAGGCGGGCGTACAACAGCCCGGTCACCGCCACCGCGAGCAGGAACACCCCCAGCCACAGCCATGGCCGGCCGAGCAGGCGCTTCACCACGCCGGCATAGGCCTGGCTGCTGCGCTCCAGCCAGCGGTTGATCGCGGCGAAGAAGCGCCCCCCCCGGCCAGGCCCGGCCGGATCGGCCGGCCGCAGCACGGCGCCGCAGATCGCCGGCGCCAGCGTCAGCGACAGGATCGTCGAGACCACCAGCGACACACTCAGGGTCACCGCGAACTGGCGGTAGATGCCGCCCGCCGATCCCGGGAAGAAGCCCATCGGGATGAATACCGCCAGCAGCACCAGCGTGGTGGCGATGATCGCCCCGGTGAGCTGGCCCATCGCCTTGGCGGTGGCCTGGCGTGGATCCAGGCCTTCCTCCTTCATGATCCGCTCGACGTTCTCGACGATCACGATCGCATCGTCGTTGAGGATGCCGATCGCCACCACCATCGCGAACAGCGACAGCAGGTTGATCGACATGCCGAACGCCAGCAGGCCCAGGCAGGTACCGATCAGCGAGATCGGCACCACCAGCGTCGGCAGGAACATCGCCCTCCAGCTCTGCAGGAACAGCAGCACCACGATCGAGACCAGGATCATCGCCTCGACCATCGTGCGCACCACCCCGCGTACCGACTCGGTGATGAACGGCGTGGTGTCGAACGGCGTGCTCCAGCGCACGTCGGGCGGGAAGCTGGCCTGCAGCGCCTGCATGCGCTCGCGCACCGCGCGCGCGGTCGCCAGCGCGTTGGCGCCGCTGCCGAGCGAAATCGCCAGGCCGGCGATCTCCTCGCCGTTGAGGCTCAGGTTGAAGGCATAGTTGTCGTTGCCCAGTTCCACCCGCGCGATGTCGCCCAGGCGCACCGTGGCCCCGCCCGGGGTGGCGCGGACGATGACCTGGCGGAACTGCGCGGCGGAGCTGAAGCGGCCGCGGGTAATGATCTGCGCGGTGGTTTCAGTCCCCGGCGCCACCGGCTGCAGGCCCAGGCCACCGCCGGCGGTCTGGGCGTTCTGCTCGCGGATCGCGGCGATCACCTCGGCCGGGGTCAGTCCAAAGCTGACCAGCTTCTCCCGATCCAGCCACACCCGCATCGCATAGCCGGAGCCGAACAGCGAGACATCGCCCACGCCGGGCAGCCGCCGCAGCTCGTCGGCGACGTTGCGGGCCGCGAAGTCGCCCAGCTCCAGGGCATTGCGCCGGCCGCCTTCCGAGCGCAGCGCGATCAGCATCAGGAAGCCGGTGCTGGACTGGGTCACCCGCACGCCCATCTGCCGGACTTCCTCGGGCAGGCGCGGCTCGACCCGCGCCAGCCGGTCCTGTACCTGCGAGCGCGCCCGGTCCAGGTCGGTGCCGCTGCGGAAGGTGACCCGGATCTGCGCGGTGCCGTTGGCGCGGCTGGTGGAGCTCATGAACAGGAAGTCGTCCACGCCGCTGAGCTCGTTCTCGATCACCGAGGTCACGGTGCGGTCCAGCGTCTGCGCGTCCGCGCCAACGAAGGTGGCCGAGATCGCCAGCGAGGGCGGCGCCACGTCCGGATACTGCTCGATCGCCAGCGAATGCAGGGCGATGCCGCCGAACAGGAGCGCGAACAACGCCACCACCCAGGCCAGTACCGGCCGATGGACGAAGAAGCCGCTCATGGCGCCGGTGGCGTCGCCTTCGCCGGGCGCGCATCGACCCGCTGCCCGGGCTGCACCTTGTGCCAGCCATCCACGACCACGCGTTCGCCCGGCGCCAGGCCGGACTGCACCACCCAGCGTCCTTCGGCCTGCCCGGCCAGGGTCACGGCCTGGCGCACGGCCACGCCTTCGGCATTGACGGTCATCACGCTGGCCTCGTCCTCGCCGATGCTGACGGCCCGTTCGGGCAGGCTGACGCCATCGCGCAGCGTGCCCGCCGCGAGCACGCCACGGACGAACTGGCCAGGCAGCAGGCGGCGGTCGGCATTGTCGAAGCGCGCGCGCAGGTTGCGGCTGCCGGTGGCCGGATCCACCGCCTTCTCTGTGAAATCGACCACGCCCTGCACCGGGTGCGCGTGGTCGTCATCCAGCAGCAGGGTGACCCGCACGTGCTTGCCATCGCCCAGCACCACGCGGCCGGCGGCGATGTTGCGCTCCAGCTCGCTGAAGGCGTTGTTCGAGGGCTGGAACAGCACGTACACCGGGTCGAGCTGGTCGACCTGGGTCATCAGCGTCGCCGAGGCCGCGCTGACCAGGGCACCCTCGCTGACCTGCGCCAGCCCCACGCGCCCGGCGATCGGCGCCCGCACGGTGGCATGGTCGAGCTGGAGCTGCGCACGGTCCACCGCGGCCTGGGCTTCCAGCAGCGCGGCATCAGCCTGCTGGAAGGAGGCCTGCGCCGATTCGTACTCCTGCACGCTGACCGCCTTGCGCTGCACCAGCGTGCCCAGGCGCGAACGCAGGCCGGCGGTCTGCGCGCGCGCCGCGCGCGCAGAGGCCAGCGCGGCGCGGGCCTGCTGCAGGCGCGCCTGCAGGTCGCGTGGATCGATCTGGAACAGCGGGGTACCGGCTGCCACGTCGGTGCCTTCCACGTAGAGCTGGCGCTCGACGATGCCATCGGCGCGCGCACGGACCTGCGCCGAGCGCATCGCCTCGACGCGTCCGGGCAGTTCGACCAGGTTCGGCACCGCGCCGGCACGCACTTCTTCCACGCTGACCACCGTCGGCGGCATGCCCTGCGCGCCGCCGCCGGCATCGCTGCCACAGCCGGTCAGCGCGACGAGCACGCTGCCGAACAGCAAGGACCTGCATCGCCCCACCCGCATCAGCACAGCCTCCGGCCAAGCTTCCGAACCCGCACCATGCCGGTTCGCCCCTTGCCCCATCGGATGGCGTCGCCAGGCGACGCCATCGTGCTCCACTACGCGGCGGCGTCCACGGACGCCGTCACCCGGCCGCGGCCGGCTTCAGAAATCCACGGCATCGCGCAGCAACGGACAGGTCATGCAATGGCCACCGCCACGCCCGCGACCAAGTTCGGCACCAACGATGGTGATCACCTCGATGCCCTCCTTGCGCAGCGCGGTGTTGGTCGAGGTATTGCGGTCGTACGCCACCACCACGCCCGGCGCCAGCGCGACCAGGTTGTTGCCGCTGTTCCACTGCGAACGCTCGGCGCCGTAGTACTCGTCCGACTCGACCAGGCGCAGCTTCTTCAGGCCCAGCGACTCGGCCACCACGTCGGTGAAATGCTTGTCCTCGAACACCACCTCGAAGCCCGGCGCCTTGTCGCTGGGATACAGCGAGATGGGCTTGATCTGGTCGACGATGCCGCTGTAGATCGTCGCCACGTCGCGATCGGCGAAGGTGAACACCGTATCCAGGTGCATGGCCGAACGCAGCCGCGGCATCGAGGCCACGACCACCCGCTTGGCCCCGTTCTGCTTGAACAGCGACTGCGCCAGCTGGGTGATCGCGGTGCGCGAGGTGCGCTCGCTCATGCCGATCAGCACCACCCCGTTGCCCGCCGGCATCACGTCGCCACCCTCCAGGGTCGCGTTGCCGTGGTCCTGCGTGGGGTCGCCGTACCAGATCGGGAAGCCGGCGTTGGCGAAGTCGGGATGGAAACGGTAGATGCAGCTGGTGAGGATGGTCTCCTCATGGCGCGCCGGCCAGTACAGCGGATTCAGGGTCACGCCCCCGTAGATCCAGCAGGTCGTGTCGCGCGTGTACAGGGTGTTGGGCAACGGCGGCAGCAGGTAACCGACGATCTCCGGATGCTCGCGCGCCACGGTAAGGGTTGAGCTGGAGAAATCACCGGGCAGCTCGCGCGCGCTCAGGCCGCCGATGAGGGTCTCGGCCAGCTCGCGCGGCGGCAGGCTCTCCAGGTAGGCGCGCACCTCGGCCATGAACTCCAGGCCGACCTCGTTGGCATTGACCTGGTGGTCGAGCACCCACTTGCGCGCCTCGGGGATCGCCAGGGTCTCGGCCAGCAGGTTGTGCATCTCCAGCACTTCCACGCCGCGGTCGCGCATCTTGGACATGAAGTCGAAATGATCGCGCTTGGCGTTTTCCACCCACATGATGTCGTCGAACAGCAGCTCGTCCTTGTTGCGCGGCGTCAACCGGGTATGCGCCAGGCCAGGCGCGCAGACCAGTACCTTGCGCAGCGTGCCGACTTCGGAATGGACACCGTATTTCGCAGGGGAAGCCATGGCGGATATCTCTCCTTTCGGTGAAGTCGGGGCGGACGCCCGCGTGCGCGTCGCCTGCACCAACCTGGGGCATCGCGCGCTGTCGGACTGCGATTCAGCCTACGTGCGGGGAACGTCTGGACTGCGTGAAGGGGATCTGTCAGTCCTGACACATCCGTCGCGCTCCCTGCACGCCCCCGCATCGCATTCACGGTGGTTTGACGCGGTGAGGCGTTAGTGCAGTCCTGACTGGCCGCGCGCACGACCGCGCAACGCGCCTTCGAGTACCCGGACCTCCACGCCCACCCGCCGCACCCGTTGCATCCATGGAGATATCGCGATGTCGAGCAAACTGTTGATCCAGTCGGCCGCCTTGGCGGCAATCGTATTCAGCGTCGGCGGCTGCGCCACGCATACCACCCCCAACACCTTCAACCGCTCCGAGGTCGGCCGCGCGCAGAGCGTTGAGTGGGGCGTCGTGCAGAACGTGCGCCAGGTGACGATCCAGAACGACCAGCGCACGGTCGGTACCGCTACCGGCGCGGTCCTCGGCGGCATCGCCGGCAGCACCCTCGGCAGCGGCAGCCGCGCAAACGCGGCCGGTGCGGTGGCCGGTGCGGTGGCCGGTGGCGCGGCGGGCAACGCCGTCACCCGCAATGCCCGCACCGGCCTGGAGGTCACCGTGCAGCTCGAGCAGTCCGGCCGCACCATCTCCGTGGTCCAGGATGGCAGCGCCAACGATTTCCGGGTCGGCGACCGCGTCCAGGTTTCCAGCGACGGCGTGACCACCCGCGTCAGCCGCTAACCGCCAACCACCTCCAGTTGTCGAACGCAGCAGGAGAACCCCGATGATCCGCACCGTCTTGATCACCGTGCTCGCGGCAGCGCTTGCCGCCTGTGCGACCAGCAGCCCCTCCATGTCCGCGTCCGATCGGCTCGCGCTCTACCAGCGCCACGCCGGCAACCCGGTGGCCTCGCTGCAGTTGAACCGCACCGTGCGCCGCGTCGACTGGACCCCGCTGGGCGACCAGGCGATGGCCCTGTGGACCGGGCCCAATACCGGCCACCTGCTTGAGTTCCGCAGCCGCTGCTCCGGGCTGACCACGGCGCCCAACATCACCCTCACCAACACCTTCGGCACCGTCACCGCCCGCTTCGACAGCGTGATCCCGCGCACGCCGTCGTCGATCAACCAGCCCGCGCCCGGTTGCCGGATCAGCCGGATCCGTCCGCTGGATGGCCGCTCCCTGCGTGACGAGAAGCGGGAAATCCGTGCCGCCGAGCTGACCGACCGGCCACCGGGCGTGGAGCCCGAGCCGGAAGGCGACCTCCCCGGTGGCGGTGCGCCTTGAGGCCACGCCAAAGGCCAGTCCACTGGACCGGCCGCCGCCCTGCGCGGCGGTCGGGGGGGACCGTCGCATGAGGGCAACGTGGGTGAACCGCGTGCTGTCGCGCAGCCTGTTCGACGCGCGCTGGCTGATGGCGCCGTTCTACTTCGGGTTGGCCGTCGCGCTGCTTGCCCTGTTGTTCGTGTTCCTGCGCGAACTGTTCTGGAACCTGGCCCACCTGCTCGACCTGACGCCCACCGCCGCCATCCTGATGGCGCTGGCCCTGATCGACCTGTCGCTGGTCGCCAACCTGCTTCTGATCGTGACCCTGGCCGGTTACGAGAATTTCGTCGCGCGGATCGAATCCGGCAGCGAGAAGCGGCCGGCCTGGATGGGCACGGTCGATTTCACCGGCATGAAGATGAAGCTGATGGGCTCGATCACCGCGATCTCGGCGATCGCCCTGCTGCGCATCTTCATGAAACTCGAGGAAGGCCAGGCGATGAACCGCTACACCCTGATCTGGATGACCATCATCCATGGCGCGCTGATGCTGTCGGCGCTGGTGCTGGCGGTCTCGGACCGGATCTCCGCGCGCGCGGCCCCGCTTCCGCCCGCGGCCGCTCCGCCGCCCTCGCCACCGGCGTCCGCCGATGCCTGAACCCGCATTCCCCTCGCACCCTCCGGAGATGTCCACCATGGATTACCGCGCGCCGCGCCGCCCCTTCCTCTCCCTGCTTTCCCTGGCGCTGCTGGCTGGCGGATTGGGCGCCTGTGCCAGCGATGGCGGCAGCACCGGGATACCACAAGGACCCGGCGTGTCGGTGCAGGTGCCGGCCACCCAGCTGCCGGGCCCGCGCTACGCCTGGGCGCCGATCCCGCACGACTACACCGAGCAGGCCGATCCGCGCGTGCTCGATGCCGGCTTCCGCCAGCGCCTGCGTGATGCCATGGACCGTGCGCTCGCGGCCAAGGGCTACCAGCGCGTGGACAACGTCGCCGACGCCGACTGGCTGGCCGCCTACCGGGTCGGCGTGCGCGACCAGGAGCGCAACGTGCCCGCCGCCCAGGCCGGTGGCAGCGGCCCGACCCGGATGAACGCCATCCAGTGCACCAGCGCCGGCTGCTCGCAGCTGGTGGTACCGGGCAGCGATGGCCAGCTGCAGCTGGACATGCGCCGGGTCACCTACGTCGAAGGCGCCCTGCAGGTCGAAGCCATCGATCCGCACAGCGCGCAGGTGCTGTGGAGCGGCATCAACCGTGGCACCGTGCGTCGCAGCGACAGCCGCCAGGCCCGGCTCGACGCGATCGCCGCCGACACGCTGGCCGGCGTACCGGCGCGCTGAGCTAGTCCGCCTGCCGGTTGGCGGCGATCTGCGCGCGGCGCTGCGCATCCAGCTGCGCGCGCAGCCGCTGCAACTGCGCCGGCGACCAGTCGCGCGCGCCGGTCACCAGCAACCAGGCGTTGATGTAGTGCGACGGCGCGATGACGTGGCCGTAGCCCAGCGGCGCGCCATCGGCCAGCAGCATGTCCAGCGCCAGCTGGAACATGCTCACCAGCGGATACCAGCGCAGCGAAGGCGAGACATCGAAGCCGCGCGGCGCCTCCATCCAGTCCGGCGGGCGCCAGGCGTCGTGGGGATCGAAGAAGGTGATCGCGTCGCTGGCGTACTGCAGGTAGACCACGCGGGTCGGTCCCCACGGTGCATCGTCGCGGACCGGCGTGCCGTGCTGGTTCATGAAGCGCACGAAGCGGCCGTCGCGGAACGTCGGCAGCCATTCCGGCGAGCCGGGGTTGCGATGGTCGGTGAAGTGCCGCCATTGCCGCGCGGCGAACGGCGGCCCGCTCCATAGCGCGCCGTCGATCGGATCGCCGAGCAGTTCGAACAGGTCGATCGAGCGCTCGGAGTTCATCGCGCCCAGGCTCAGGCCGTGCACGTACAGGCGCGGCCGCTGGTCTTTCGGCAGCGTGCGCCAGTAGCCGTAGACCTCGCGGAACAGCGCCTGCGCGCTTTCCTCGCCGTAGCCGGGCTCGATCATCAGCGACAACGGGCTGGACAGATAGGAGTACTGGATCGCCACGCTGGCGATGTCGCCGCGCTGCAGGTATTCCAGGCTGTCGATGGCGCCCGGGTCCACCCAGCCGGTTCCGGTCGGGGTGATCACCACCAGCATCGAGCGCGAGAAGCCGCCCTGGCGCTGCAGCTCGCGCAGGGCCAGCCGCGCACGACTTTCCGCATCCGCGGCCGCCGGCAAACCTACATACACGCGCACCGGGTCCATCGCCTCGCCGCCATAGGCGCGGATGTCCGCCGCGGTCGGGCCATTGCTGACGAAGTCGCGCCCGGTGCGCCCCAGGTCCGGCCAGGCCACCAGCGAGGTGCGGTTGCCGGTGCGCCCGGGCAGCGACGGCGGCTGCCGATCGGGCGGCACCAGTGCATCGGCCTGCCGGAACGAGGCATCGACCAGGTGCAGCGCCGCGCGCAGGATCACCCCGTCCAGCACCAGCGCGAACAGCAGCGCCGCGCATGCCAGGCCCAGCACGTTGGCCACCCGGCGCGGCAGGATCCGCTGCGCGCGGCGATCGACCACCGCGGCGATCCAGGCGAACAGCCGCCCCAGCAGGACCAGCCCCAGCAGCGTCGCCAGCGCCACCCCCAGCAGTCGCAGCGAATACGCCTCGTCGATCGGCGGCATCTCCATCACCGCGCGCACCGAGTTCTGCCAGGCCCGCGCCAGCCAGACGGTTGCGATGCAGGCCACCGCGCACATCGCCAGCAGCACGCTGGGCCAGTGCCGCAGCCGCGCGTGGCGCAGCACCTGCGGCAGCTGCAGGTAGCGCCACAGCCATTGCAGCGCGCTGCCGAGCGCGTAACCCACCGCCATGCAGAAGCCCGACAGCAGGCCCTGCGCCACCGCGCTACGCGGGATCAGGCTGGGCGACAGCGAGAACAAGAAGAACAGCGTGGCCAGCACCATCCCGGTGATGCAGGGGCGGCGGCCGAGGCGTTCGCGCACGCTGGCCAGCACGCGGCGCAGGCGTCCGGGAGGCGGTGCGCTCATATCCGCAGCTGGCCGCTGAGCAGGCCCCACAGCGCGGCCAGCGCCGCCAGGCAAAGCGCCGCGCACACGACCCATTCCAGCCGGTTCAACGGTGGGGCGCCGCGCTCGCGCTGCCAGACGAAGAACAGGATCGAGCCCGGCGCATACAGCAGCGCCGACAACAGCAGGTAGCGGCTGCCGCCGGCGAGCAGCATCAACAGCGCATACAACGTGGCCAGCAGCGCGATCCCGCCGATCCGTCCGCGCGCGCCGGCGGCGTCGCGTTCGAAGGTTTCGCCCTGCAGTGCCAGCTTGAGCTGGTAGGCGCCGACCAGCAGGTAGGGCACCAGCGTCATCGCACTGGTCATCTTCAGGGCCAGCAGGAAGGCCGATTCGGCAAACCAGGTGACCAGCAGGAACACCTGGATCACGATGTTGGTCAGCCACAGCGCGGCTGCCGGCACGCCGGCCGCATTCTCGCGCGCGAGCGCCTTGGGCATGGCGTCGTTGAGCGCGGCCGAGTGCAGGACCTCGGCCGCCAGCAGCGACCAGGACAGGTAGTTGCCCAGCACCGACACCAGCAGGCCGACGCTGACGAATACCCTGCCCCATGGCCCGACCACCGCTTCCATCACCCCGGCCATCGACGGGTTGCGCAGCGCGGCGAGGTCGGGCCGCAACAGCACGCCGTAGGACAGCAGCGTGACCAGGACCAGCAGGCACAGCACGCCCAGGAAGCCGAGCACCGTCGCCACGCCGACGTCGGCGCGGCGGCGGGCGTAGCGCGAGTAGACGCTGGCGCCCTCGATGCCGACGAAGACGAACACCGTCACCAGCAGCGTGCCGCGTACCTGCGACCACAGCGTGCCGGCGCCGGCAGGCTCGCCGCCCCAGCCGTTCCAGGCGAACACCTCGCGCTGGAAGCCGCTGGCGATCACGAACAGGAACACCGCGATCGGCACCAGCTTGGCCACCGTGGCGATGGTGTTGAGCAGCGCTGCCTGCTTGATCCCGCGCAGGATCAGGAAATGGAAGGCCCACAGCAGCACCGAGGCCGAAGCGATCGCCGCCACCGTCGAGCCGTCGCCGAACACCGGCAGGAACTGCCCCAAGGTGGCCTTGATGAGAATCAGGCAGGCGACGTCGGCCAGGCAGCAGCCGATCCAGTAACCCAGCGCGGACAGCACGCCGGCGTAATCACCGAAGCCGGCGCGCGCGTAGGCATAGATGCCCGAGTCCAGGCCCGGCTTGCGCATCGACAGCGACTGGAAGACCAGCGCCAGGCACAGCATGCCGGTGCCGGCGATGGCCCAGGCCACCAGCGCGCCATACACGCCGGTGGTGCGGCCGAAGGCCGCCGGCAGCGCGAAGATCCCCGAACCGATCATCGAGCCGACCACCAGCGCGGTCAGCTCGAACCGCGACAACTGTCGGTTGGGGGCCAGGGCGTCCATCGCCGGCGGTCGGGCTCGAACGGCCCGCTCAGATCTCGATGTAGCCGGTCGCGATCCACCAGATGCCGACCAGCAGGCCGATCACCGCCAGTCCCAGCAGCACGAAGTCGGAAGGACGACTGAAGATCTTCTGCCCCTGCTCGCGCCGGGCCCAGAAGTACAGCAGGCTGCCCGGCGCGTAGAGCACCGCCGACAGCACGATGAACTTCACCCCGCCGGCATAGAGCAGGAAGATGGTGTAGGCCGTCGCCAGCACCGCCAGCACCAGGTCGCGGCTGCGGTCGCGCGACGCGCCGCCATAGCCCTCGCCGCGGCGGGAGATCTGCCAGCCATAGGCGGCCACCAGCAGGAACGGGATCAGCGACATCGCGCTGGTCAGGTTCAGCATCAGCGAGAACGCATCGCGCGACCAGTAGGTCGTGATCACGATCAGCTGGACCACGATGTTGGTGGCCCACAGCGCCGTCGACGGCACGCCGTTGGCGTTCTCCTGCCCGAACGCCTTGGGCATGTCGCCGGTCTTGGCCGCGGCGAACAACACCTCGGCGCAGATCAGCGACCAGGTCAGGTAGGCACCGAGCACCGACACCAGCAGGCCCACGCTGACGAAGATCGCGCCCCAGTGGCCGACCACCGCCTCGAGCACGGCCGCCATCGAGGGCTGGCGCATGCCGGCGATGTCCGCGCGCGGCAGCACCGCGTACGGCAGCAGGGTCACCAGTACCATCAGCGTGGTGACGATCAGGAAGCCGCTGATGGTCGCGAAGCCGACGTCCTTGCGTTCGCGGGCATAGCGCGAGTACACGCTGGCGCCCTCGATGCCCAGGAACACGAACACCGTCACCAGCATGGTCGCCTTGACCTGCTCGAACACGCCGTTGGTGAGGTCGCCGCCATAGAAGTTGAAGCGGAACATGTCCGCCTTGAAGGCGAAGGCGACGATCACCAGGAACACCAGGATCGGGATGACCTTGGCGATCGTCACGATCTTGTTGATCGCCGCGGCCTGCTGCACGCCGCGCAGGATCATGAAATGGAACAGCCAGATGCCGACCGAGGCCACGATGATCGCCACCACCGTGTTGCCGTCGCCGAACACCGGGAAGAACGCCCCCAGGGTCGATTTGATCAAGACCCAGTAGGAGACATTGCCGATGCAGCTGCCGATCCAGTAACCGAACGCCGACAGGAAGCCCGGGTAATCACCGAAGCCGGCCTTGGCATAGGCGAACACGCCGGCATCCAGCTCGGGCTTGCGCTCGGCCAGGAACTGGAACACCCGCGCCAGCATGTACATGCCGGTACCGGCGACCAGCCAGGCGATCACCGCGCCGAAGGGTCCGGTGGCACCGGCGAAGGTCCTCGGCAAGGAGAAGATGCCTGCCCCGATCATGCCGCCGACCACCATGGCGGTCAGCTGAGTGCGTGTCATCTTCATCTCATTGGACGCCATGACCTGATCACCCCATTCAGTGGTGGGTCATGGTGTTGCAGACAGACGTGACATGGACGTGAACGCCGCTGTCACGATCGCGCCATCAGGGCCGCAACCAACGCACCGAGATCGCGACCCCCACCAGCGCCAGCGCCACGCACAGGAACGCGAATACCAGGCTGGAGGCATGGGCAAGGAAGCCGATCAGCGCGGGCCCGGCCAGCACGCCGGCGTAACCGAGGGTGGAAATCGCCGGGATCGCGATCGCCTCGGGCATGGCGCGCTGCTGCCCGGCCATGGAGAACAGCACCGGCACGATATTGGCGCAACCCAGGCCGACCAGCACGTAGCCGGCCAACGCCACCCGCCAGTCCGGCACCAGGGTTGCCAGGGCGAAGCCAGCCGCCGCGCACAGCGCCCCGGCCACCATGGTCGGGCGCCGCCCGAGGCGGTCGACCAGCGCGTCGCCGGACAGGCGCATCACCGTCATGCTCAGGCTGAAGGCGACGAAACCGGCGCCGGCGCGCGAGGGCGCGATGCCGCGGACCTCGACCAGGAACACCGCGCTCCAGTCCAGCATCGAGCCTTCGGCCAGGAACAGCACGAACGCCAGCACGCCGATGAACACCACGATGCCATGCGGCCACGCCAGCAGCGGCCCTTCATGCCGCGCCCGGCCAGCCCGCCAGTGCGGCGCGGTGAACGCCAGCAGCACCAGCAGCCCGGCGACCATGCCCAGCGCTGCCAGCAAGGGCGACAGGCCGACACTCAGCAGCACCGTCATCAACGCCGCGCCGACGAAGCCGCCGACGCTGTAGAAGCCGTGGAAGCCCGACATCATCGCCCGCCCGCTCTCGCGCTCGACCACTACCGCCTGCATGTTCATCGCGCAGTCCATCGCGCCGACGCCGGCGCCGAAGGCGAACAGCGCCGCGCCCAGCCAGGCCGCCGAGCCGGCCAACGGCAGCAGCGGCAGCGCCACGCAGATCAGCGCCAGCGCGATCAGCATTACCCGCCGGTAGCCGAGCCGCGTGGCCAGCACGCCGGTCAACGGCATCGCCAGCAGCGAACCGGCGCCCAGGCACAACAGCACCAGGCCGAGGGTGGCTTCGTCCAGCCCGGCGCGCTGCTTGGCGAACGGAACGATCGGCGCCCAGGCGGCCATCGCGAAGCCGGGCATGAAGAAGGCGGCACGGGTGGCGTGCTGCTGGGCGCGGGGGGAGGAAACTGGAGACATGGGCAATCGCGGCTTTCAGCAGGTTTCGAATGACAAGGGAATGGCCCGTCGCCCCGGGGCACGGGTGGCGGGCAGGCAGGCTCAGCCGGCGTCGGGCTGGTGCAGGCAGATGCCGCGTGCTCGCAGCTCCTCGGCCTGGGCGGGCGTCACCAGTGCGTCGACCACGACATGGTCGACCTGTTCGAAGCCGCCCACCCGCCAGCTGCCCTGGGTGCCGAGTTTCTCGGCGGTGACCACGGCCACGGTGGCGTTGCTGCAGGCGATCATCGCCCGCTTCACCGCGGCCTCCTCCGGGTCCATCGCCCAGATCCCGCTGTCGATGTCCAGCCCGCAGATGCCGGGAAAGCACAGGTCGGCGCGGATCATCCGCAGCTGTTCCAGGGTCACCGCACCCACCGCGCCCCCGGCGCGTGGATCAAGCCGGCCACCGAGCAGCTGCACCTCCACGCCTGCACGCGCGGCGGCCGCGCGCGCTACTTCCGGCGCATTGGTCACTACCGTGATCCCGGCATGTTCGGGCAAGGCCGCGGCGATCGCCAGGTTGGTGGTGCCGGCATCGATCAGCACCGTCTGCCGTGGCTGCACCAGCGCGGCGGCAAGGCGGCCGAGCTGCGGCTTGCGCTCGCCGGCGACATCACGCCGCTCATCGAGCGTGCCAGCCGGCGCAGCCGCCGGCAGCGCGCCGCCATAGACGCGCCGGCAGCGACCCTGCAGCGCCAGCTGGCGCAGGTCCCGGCGGATCGAATCCTCCGACACGCCAAAGCGCTCGGCCAGTTCCCACGCCGATACCCGCCGTTGTGCCTGCAGCAGTGCGAGGATTTCATCCTGCCGCTGCTCCGGCGCGAGTTGTTCGACCCGGGTCATCGGCCCGTTCCGGCGTCGACCAGCCGATAGCCTGCCAGCGCGGCCTCCAGCGTCGGCGGATCCTCGAAGCGGACCGCATGCAGCCCGGCCGCGTGCGCGGCTTCCACGTTGCGCGGCGCATCGTCGATGAACAGGGTGCGCGCCGGGACCAGGGAGAAGCGCGCCTGCATCAACGCGAAGATCGCCGGGTCCGGCTTGATCAGCCCCTCCTCGCCCGACACCAGGATGTCGATGAAATCGCCCAGGAATGCATAGCGCGCACGTGCGACCGGGAAGGTTTCGCGCGACCAGTTGGTCAAGGCGTACAGGCGCATGCCCTGCCCGCGCAGCCTTTGCATGATCCCGACCGTGCCCTCGATCGGGCCGGCCAGCATGTCCGCCCAACGATCGCGGAACAGCGCGATATGCGCCGCATGCCCGGGATGCTGGGCACTGAGTTCCGCCACCGCCGCGTCCCAGCTGCGGCCGGCATCCTGCGCCGCGTTCCACGCCGGCGTGCAGATCTGCCCCAGGAAGTGCTCCATCCGTGCCGGGTCATCGAAGACGCTGCGGTAGAGGTGGCGCGGATCCCAGTCGATCAGCACCCCGCCGAGGTCGAAGACGACGGTATCGATGAGCGGCCGCGAATCTGCCGGTTCCTGCATGGTATCTGCCCGTAACTGCACGTTTCGGCAAGAATCCTATCACCACATGCTGATTCGTGCACGATCAGGCAGATCCAGGCAGATCCAGGCAGGCTGCCGCTCGCCCCGCCTATGACGAGCGCGATTCCGCTCCCGCCAGGCGTCCATGTCGCTGGCGCACGATCAGCCGGAATGCCGGTCCGGTCAGCACCGTCGACAGCACCGCCAGCGTCACCAGCGCGGCGAACGCGTGCTCGGAGACCAACCCACTGTCGCGCAGGATGGTGGCCGCGACGATCTCCATCAGCCCCTTGCACTGCAGCAGCGTGCCGATTGCCAGCGTGTCGCGCCGGCTGAAGTGGCGCACCGGCGGGCACAGCATTACCGCCGCCAGCTTGGCGGCCACCGCAAGCAGCAGCAGCGCGCCGGCGGTCTGCAGCGACACCCAGCCCAACGCGCTGCCGTCGATCTTCAGCCCGCTATGGCCGAAGAACAGCGGCGCCAGGCCGACCAGGGCGAAACGCCCGATCCGCTCCACCGGCACCGTGCGCAACCACGCCGCGGGCATCAGCGCACCGGCGAAGTAGGCGCCCAGCAATTCGTGCAGGCCGAGCCGCGCGCTCGACCACGCGCCCGCCGCCAGGTATAGCGGCATCGCCACCCACGCCGCCCAGGCCGGTACCGTGCGCCGACCCAGCCACGGCCCCAGTAGCAGCATCGCCAACGGGATGGCCAGCGCCAGCAGGTGCAGCGCAGACCCCTGGAAGCCCCCCTGCCCCTGCCGGGTGTACAGCAACAGCAGCGCCAGGCCGATCCACAGCACGGCGTCGTCGATCACCGCCAGCCGCAGCGCGACCGAGGTCAGCCGGCGATGCGGCGGCCCCAGTTCCCGCACGATGCCGATCAGCACCGGCAGCGCGCTGACCGCCACGCACAGGCCGATGCCGAGCGCGCTCGCCAGCTGGTCACCGTTCGGTGCCGCCCAGTTCGGCAGGTTGGTGAACAGGTAGTAGGCCGCCAGCGAACCCACGGCGAACGGCAGCGCCAGCGCCACGCCGGCACTGAGCAGCAGGCGCACCGGAGACGGCGCCAGCGAGGTCGCGTCAGCCCCATGCGCGCCCATCTGCCGGGTTTCCAGCCCGGCGGTGAACGCCAGCAGCAGCACGCCGATCCAGCCAACGCGATCGCCAAGCCAGGAGGGCACGCCCCATTCGCGCGGCAGCCAACCGGTCGCCGCCAGCACCATGCCGATGACGATCGGCACCACCGCGATCGGGAACGAGCGTCCCAGCGCACGCCACAGCCCCCAGGCCAGGCCGATGAAGATCATCGCGTCAAGCAGCGGGGACAGCATGGGAGGCATCGGTCGTCTTCCTGGATCGCCGGCGTGGTAGCGCTCACAGCATCTTCACTTTGCCTGTCGGGGGCAATAGTTGCAGGCGCATGCATGCTGCAGCGCAGCGCAACGAAGACCGGTTTGACTTCGCCACGCCGCACCGTTACAGAGCAGGACGCCGGAGCGGCACGGGGAGCCCGCCGCGTCCGCGCACCCTCCATTCCCGAGGTCCACCATGCGCTGTATCCCGCTTGCCGTCGCCATGCTTGGTTCACTGACCAGCTTCGCCGTCCACGCCGCCGAGCCTGCCACCGTGCAGGTCTTCACCACCGCGCGCGACGGTGGCCAGCGCCTGGCCGCCGCCGAGCCGGTCGTCCTGCGCGAAGGCCATGCCTTGACCGAGAAGGAAAACTCGGTGTTCGTCGACCCGGCGCGGCGCTTCCAGCGGGTGCTCGGCATCGGCGGCGCGATCACCGATGCCAGCGCCGAGGTCTTCGCCAAACTGTCCGCGGACAGGCAGGCCGAGTTCCTCAAGGCCTATTACGACCCGCGCGACGGCATTGGCTACACCCTGCTGCGCACCACCATCCACAGCTCGGATTTCAGCTCGGCCAGCTACACCTACATCCGCGAAGGCGATGCGGCGTTGAAGAGCTTCGACATCGAACACGACCGTCGTTACCGGATTCCGATGATCAAGCGGGCGATCGCCGCGGCCGGCGGCAGGCTGACCACCTTCGCCAGCCCGTGGAGCGCGCCGGCCTTCATGAAGAGCAACAACAGCATGCTGCGCGGTGGCTCGCTGCTGCCGCGCTATGCCGACGCCTGGGCCAATTACTACACCCGCTTCATCCGCGCCTACGAGGCCGAGGGCATCCCGATCTGGGGCATCAGCGTGCAGAACGAGCCGATGGCCGTGCAGAAGTGGGAGTCGATGGTCTACACCGCCGAGGAGGAACGCGACTTCCTGCGCGACCATCTCGGCCCGACCATGGAGAAGGCCGGCTACGGCGACCGCAAGATCATCGTCTGGGACCACAACCGCGACATGATGGCCTATCGCGCCAACGTGATCCTGGATGATCCGGAAGCAGCGAAGTACGCCTGGGGCGTGGGCTTCCACTGGTACGAGACCTGGGCCGGCTTCGATCCGATGTACGGCAACGTCGGCGTGGTCAGCCAGGCCCATCCCGACAAGCCGGTGCTGCTGACCGAAGCGTCCATCGAGAAGTATGACCCGGCACGCCTACAGGACTGGGCCAACGGCGAGCGCTACGGCCGCTCGATGGTCAATGACTTCAACAACGGCGCGGTCGGCTGGACCGACTGGAACATCCTGCTGGACGAACGCGGCGGCCCCAACCACGTCGGCAACTGGTGCTTCGCGCCGATCCACGCCGACACCCGCAGCGGCGAGCTGATCTACACGCCAAGCTACTTCTACATCGGCCACTTCTCGCGCTTCATCCGCCCTGACGCGCAGCGCGTCGGCGTGGCCAGCAGCCGCAGCAACCTGCTCGCGACCGCCTTTGCCAATGCCGATGGCCGCCTGGCCACCATCGTGATGAATCCGACCGACGAGGCGATCGACTACAACTTCTACGTCGGTACCGCCTCGGCGCAGCTGCGCATCCCGGCCCACGCGATCCAGACCGTGGTGCATTGACGCCGCGCGTCGGCGCCACTTGACCCTGGAGTTGACTCCAGGGTCCACAATGCGGGCAACCCGAGGAAGGTGCCCGCGATGAACATCGGAACGCTCGCACGCCAGGCCGGCGTGCCCATCGATACCGTCCGCTACTACGAGAAGCTGCGGCTGATCCCGCCCGCCAGCCGCACCCCGGCCGGCTACCGCGTCTACGACGCCACCGACGTGCGCCGCCTGCGTTTCATCCGGCGCGCCAAGGACCTGGGCTTCAGCCTGGACGACATCTCGGGCCTGCTCGAGCTGAGCGCCCGCGACGGCGCCATGGCCGAGGTCAAGGCAATCGCCGGCGACAAGATCCGCCTGATCGACCAGAAGATCGACCAGCTCCAGCGCGTGCGCGCCGCGCTTGCCGAGCGGGTGGCGCAATGCCCCGGCCACGGCGACCTGGCCGACTGCCCGATCCTGGCGGCGCTCGACGCGGAGGACGATCATGCTTGAGCCCGCCGACGCGCAGACCTTCATCGACCCGGTCTGCGGCATGACGGTGCAGGCCGACGGCCCGCACCATGCCCACCACGACGGCACTGACTACCATTTCTGCTCGGCACGCTGCCGCGAGAAGTTCCTCGCCAGTCCCGCGCAGTACCTCAAGCCGGACGCGGCCGCCGCGCCTGCAGGCTGCTGCGGCCACGGCCATGCGCACGGCCATGCCGCCGGCGCGCCGGTGGTCCCGCCAGCGGGCGCCGAACACGTCGAATACACCTGCCCCATGCACCCGGAGATCCGCCAGCCCGGCCCGGGCATCTGCCCGCTCTGCGGCATGGCGCTGGAACCGGCGATGCCCACGCTGGAGGACGGCGAGAATCCCGAGCTGACCGACTTCCGCCGGCGCTTCTGGTGGAGCCTGCCGCTGAGCCTGCTGACGATGGCGGTGGCGATGGCCGGCATGTGGCCGGCCGCGCACGCCTGGATGCCGGCCTGGCGGCCCTGGCTGGAACTGGCCCTGGCCTCGCCGGTGGTGCTGTGGGCCGGCGCGCCGCTGCTCCATCGCGGCTGGCTGTCGATCACCGGCCGCAGCCCCAACATGTGGACGCTGATCGGCATCGGCGTTGGCGCCGCGTACCTGTACAGCGTGGTGGCGACCATCGCACCGGGCTGGTTCCCGGACGCGTTCCGCAGCCACGGCGAGGTCGCGGTGTACTTCGAGGCCGCCGCGGTGATCGTCACGCTCACCCTGCTCGGCCAGCTGCTGGAACTGCGCGCCCGCGCGCAGACATCCTCGGCGTTGAAGGCGCTGCTCGACCTGGCGCCCAGGACCGCGCGTCGCCTGCGCGCCGATGGCGGCGAGGAAGACGTCAGCCTCGACCGCATCCAGCCGGGCGATCGCCTGCGCGTTCGCCCGGGCGAGAAGGTGCCGGTCGATGGCCAGGTCGCCGAAGGTCGCAGCGCGGTGGACGAATCCATGCTCACCGGCGAACCGCTGCCGGTGGACAAGCGACCGGGCGACCCGGTGATCGGCGCCACCCTCAACACCAGTGGCAGCCTGGTGATCGTCGCCGGCCGCGTCGGTGCCGACAGCGTACTGGCGCAGATCGTGCAGCTGGTCGCGCAGGCCCGCCGCTCGCGCGCACCGATGCAGCGGCTGGCCGATCGCGTCGCCGGCGGCTTCGTGCTGGCGGTGCTGGTGATCGCGGTGATCACCTTCTTCGGCTGGGGCCTGCTCGGTCCGGCGCCGTCATGGACGCATGCGGTGCTCAACGCGGTGGCGGTACTCATCGTCGCCTGCCCCTGCGCGCTCGGCCTGGCCACGCCGATGTCGATCATGGTCGCCACCGGCCGCGCCGCGCACGCCGGCGTGGTGTTCCGCGATGCCGCCGCGATCGAGGCGCTCGGCGCGATCGACACCCTCGTCGTCGACAAGACCGGCACCCTCACCGAAGGCCGCCCGGCGTTCGCCTATGTGGCCGCCGCCGATGAGGGCGGCAACGACGCCGTGCTCGCCCTCGCCGCCAGCCTGGACGCCGGCAGCGAGCATCCATTGGCGCGCGCCATCGTCGACGAAGCCCACCGCCGCGGGCTGTCGCTGGCGCCGGTGGAGAACTTCGAGTCGACCAGCGGCATCGGCGTCAGCGGCCAGGTCGAAGGCCGCGCATTGTGGCTTGGTGGCGATGCCCTGGTCGCCGATCGCCAGCTCGATGCCCGGCGTTTCAGCGCCCGCGCCGATGCCCTGCGGCAACAGGGCGCCACGGTGATGTTCCTCGCCGATGCACGCGACGTGCTTGGCATGATCGCGGTCGCCGATCCGATCAAGGCGTCCGCCGCCGACGCAATGAGCACGCTGCACCGCGAAGGCCTCGAGGTGGTGATGGCCAGCGGCGACAGCGAATTGACCGCGCGCGCGGTCGGCGCGCGGCTCGGCATCGACGCCGTGCATGCCAACGTGCGCCCGGCCGACAAGGCCGACCTGGTGGTGGCGCTGCGTGCCAAGGGCGCGCGCGTGGCGATGGCCGGTGACGGCATCAACGATGCCCCGGCGCTGGCAGCCGCCGACGTCGGCATCGCGATGGGCAATGGCACCGACGTGGCGATTTCCGCCGCTCAGGTCGTGCTGGTGAAGGGCGACCTGGCAGCCATCGCGCGGGCGCGCCGGCTGTCGCTGGCAACGGTTCGCAACATGCGCCAGAACCTGGCTTTCGCACTGCTCTACAACGGCATCGGCATACCGGTCGCGGCAGGTGTGTTCGCGCCGTTCGGGCTGCAGTTGTCGCCAATGCTCGCCGCGCTGGCGATGTGCCTGAGTTCGGTTTCGGTGATCGGCAACGCGTTGCGCCTGCGCACCGTGTCGCTGGACGACACCGCTTCAGCGACGTGAAAAAAAACTTGCACGCACCGGAGGCGATCGTTATGATTTCTCTCCTCAGCGACGTGGGGCCATAGCTCAGCTGGGAGAGCGCTTGCATGGCATGCAAGAGGTCGCCGGTTCGATCCCGGCTGGCTCCACCAACTTTCCGGACACAGGCCGTCCGGATCGCTAAACGATCAAAGCGTCCCCATCGTCTAGAGGCCTAGGACATTACCCTTTCACGGTAGCGACCGGGGTTCGAATCCCCGTGGGGACGCCACTTCCGAGACGCCCGGATCCTTCCGGGCGTTTCTATTTGTACCAGGACCGTCTGTCCACGGTATCGGGAAAAAGTTTTCCAGCCCCCTTCCCAGGGGTGGAAAACCCCGATATGATAGGCGGCTCGCAGCATCGTGGGGCCATAGCTCAGCTGGGAGAGCGCTTGCATGGCATGCAAGAGGTCGCCGGTTCGATCCCGGCTGGCTCCACCAACTTTCCGGACACCAGGCCTGTCCGTAAGGCAAACGATTTAAACGTCCCCATCGTCTAGAGGCCTAGGACATTACCCTTTCACGGTAGCGACCGGGGTTCGAATCCCCGTGGGGACGCCACTTCAACAAAACGCCCCGGCAATGCCGGGGCTTTTTGTTTTCGACGCGACCTGGTCGCGGCACCTCCTGCAGCGGGCATAGCCGACCCGGCAACGCCATTGGAGGATTCCAATGGCCCGAAACCTCGTCGAGTCACTTTCAGTGGGCGCTTCCTACGCTCGACGGGATGAATCCGCATCCGTCGTCCCTCCGGCCCATGATCCGGCGCAGGCTGCCGCCGCCGCGCCTGCTCGCGTTCGCCGGCAGCCTGCTGCTGGCCGGATGCCCGTCGATGCGCGCGCTGCCGGGCGAGGCGGTCGCGCGCCCGCCTGACGTTGCCGCCGCCGACGGCCGCAACGTGCCAGCCCCGACCGCACCGCCTGCCCTGGCCACCAGCGTCGCCAACGGGCCTGATGCCACCGCCGCCTTCCCTGCCCGGGCCATCGCGCGCACGTACGCCCAGCGACCGCCCGGTCCGCCGGCCCGGCGGCCCGGCGCCGCCTCGCGGCCGCTGGTGCGCGCCCGCACCCGTCCGCAGGCATGGCGCCCGGGGCAGGTGCCCGCGGCGCGCACGGAACGCCCAGCGACCATCGCCTCGACGCCATCCGCTCAGAGCGACCCGACCTCGGACGCAGGCCTCGTCGTGGTATCGCCAACCACGCCACCGACAGCGGATGACACCGCCGGATCCCGCGCCGCCATCGCCTCGATGGCCGGCCCTTCGCCTACCACCACGCCCGCGCGCCCCGTCCCGGCCGCCGGGACAGGAGCCGAACACATGTGGATGAAAGCGCAGCAGCTATGGCTGGCAGCACGAGGAGGAATCGTCATCGGCATTGTCCTGCTGCTGGCCCTGCTGCTGTTGGGATGGCTGTTGCGCCGACGACGGCGCGTACGCGACGACGCCCCCCTGCGCGTGCTGTTTCCCGCCCACGCCCTGCCGCCGCGCCCCCGTGGCGAAACCAGGGCCATCGAGATACCGGACTGGCTGCGTGCGCAGGACGCCACGCCCGCCGCCCCGGTGCCCGACGTCGCACGTCCTTCCATGGCGCTCCCGGCCGCACCGTCCGCCCCCGTCGATAGCACCGGGCCCGCGACTGCCCCCGCGCCGGCATCCTCCCCTGCTGCATCGCCCGCTGCACCGCCCCCCGCTGCAGCGCTGCCAGGCTGGAAGACCGACCCGGGCAAGGGCGCTGCGCCGCTGAACCTGCGCGGCCCGGCAAGCGCGGCCCTGACGATCAACGGCGCGCCCCTGGTCGTCCCGCTGCCGGCGGCGGCGCGCGATACGGCATCGCCGCCGGAACGTCCCGACGCGGCGTTCACCCGTGCCCGTGCCCTGCTCGGGCAGGACCGCCCCAGCGACGCATTGGCGCTGCTGGCGCCGCTGCTGGGCCCTGGTGCCAGTGCGGAAACCTGGGCGGTCGCCGGCTGGTGCCACTGGAAACTCGCCAATGAAACCGGCCTGGCGCAGGCCGCCGCCGACGCCGCGCAGTCATTCAGCCGCGCGATCGCCGCCGATCCCGCGCGCGCGCTGCCGCTGGCCCGGATGATCGGCCGCTGCCACCTGCTGCAGGCCGCCACCGCCGCGCCCGGACGGCGCGCCGCGAATGTGGCCGACGCGGTGCGCGTGTTCGAAGCCCATTTCGTCGGCGCCCCCCGGCTGAGCCCGGCGGCCCTGTCCGAATGGGCCGAAGCGCTGCTGGAGATGGCGCGTCTCGCCGCGCCGGCACAGCAGCCGATGTGGCTCGGCCGGCTGGACGCCGTGGCTGCAGCCGCGGGCGATGACAGCGCCCTGGCGCCGCGCTGGCATCGCCTGCGCGCGGCCGCCGCGGCGCTGCGGGCCAGGCACGCCGCCACCCCGGCCGAGCACGCCCGGCTGCTGCGTACCGCCTCGGCCGAATTGCAGGCCGGCAGCGAACTGCTCGAGGACCCACACGAGCGCGAACAATGGCTGGCGGAATGGATCGACGCCGAACGCCAGCCGCTGGCACATGGCTCGACCGCCGCGCGCATCGCCGGCTACCAGGCACTGGAGCGACGCATGCAGGACATGCTCGGCACCGTCGGCACGGCAGCGCCGCTGCTGGCATGGGTGCGCGTACTCGCCGACTGGGCCGGGCTGCTCGATGGCCCGGCCGCGCGCCAGCGCCTGGCGAAGACCAGCGCATGGTTCGACCGCATCGATGGCCTCGGCGACCTCGATGCCGGCGATCGCGCCTTCACCCGCGCCTACTACCTGCGCCTGCGCGCCGCCCACGAACACGGTGCCACGCGTGCGCGCACGCTCGACGAAGCCGCGCGCCTGCTGGCCGCGCTGGCCCCGGCCGAACAGGCGCGCGATCCGGCGGTGGCGATGGAGCAGGCGCAGATCGCCCTGGCCCGTGCCGGTGCGGGCGACCACCACCGCGCCACGGCGCAGTACCGCGAAGCGATCGCGCATGCCTCCGTGGCCGCGGACCATCCGCAGACGCGATTGCCCGGCTTCCGCACCCTGCTATGCGCGCTGCTCGACTGGCAGCGACTGGCACCTGAAACCGCCCGGCTGGCACAGATCAGCGTGGTCGCGCAATGGCTGCGCGACGAAGAACAGCCCCCCTCCCCGGCCAGCCTGCGCCTGCTCGCCCGCGCCGCGCTCGCTGGCGGCGACGCGGCCGGTGCCGCCGAACTCAGCGCAAAGGCCTGGCAGGCGGGCATCGACGACCACGACATCCTCGCCTGCTGGCAGCAGGCGGACGCGCAATGGGCACGCGAGCTTGCCCAGGACAACGACCGGGCGGCGTGGCAACGCCAGCACCGGCTGCTGCGCCTGGCCAGCAGCACGACCTGATCCCGCCCCTCCATGGAGACCCAGATGGACACCCAGATCCAGACCCAGATCCAGACCCAGACCCCGCCCCAGGCCTTCGAGGCCGATGCGTCGCAGCGCCTGCTCAAGCTGCGCTACGGCATCGCCACGCCACTGCCGCCGGATACCATCGTCGCCCGTTCGCTGCTGCGTTACGGCGAATGGATGGAGCACGAGCTCGACCTGCTCGGCAGCTTCCTCGGCAGTGACGAAACCGTGCTGGAGTTCGGTGGCGAATATGCCGCCCATGCGCTCTGGCTGGCCCGCGTGGTCGGCGACTGCGGCAGCGTGCATATCGTCGAGCCGCGTCGCCTGGACCTGCAGAAGGCCTGCGCCAACCTTGCGCTCAACGGCGTCACCAATGCCTACGCCCATGCCGCCTGGCTGGGTCGCGAAGGCGAGGCGCCCGCGCGCGGCCGCGAGCAGGGCGACAACCGCCGTTCGCCCACGGTCAGCCTGGACAGCCTTGAGCTGGACAGCCTGCACCTGCTCAAGATCAACCTGCCCGGCACGCTGGCACCGGTGCTGCAGGGCGCCGACGAGACCCTGCGCCGGCATCGCCCGGTGATCTACCTGCGCCTGGGCCACGACCTGGAGCAGGCCCTGCAGGAGGTCCGCGCGCTCAAGGAATGCGGCTACCGCTGCTGGTCGCACCTGCCCTACCTGTTCAACCCGGACAACTTCGCCGGCAGCGAGGACAACCTGTTCCCCGGCCAGGTGCAGCAGAACCTGGTCGCGGTGCCGATGGAAAGCCGGCTGGCCTTCGATCGGCTCCGCGAGATCTGAACATTCCCGTGCGTCCCGGCCTCAGCCGGCGACGCGTGCGGGCCGGCGCTTGAGCCAGTAGCCGACCGCCAGGATCAGGAACCACACCGGGCTGGCCAGCAGCGCCTGCAGGGTGTCCGGCTGCAGGGTCAGCAGCACCAGCACGAAGGCGAAGAACGCCAGGCACACGTAGCACATCAGCACGCCGCCGGGCATCTTGAAGCGCGAACTGGCGTGCTGCTGCGGGCGCCGGCGGCGATAGACGATGTAGGCGCACAGGATCAGCGACCACACGAACATGAAGAGCACCGCCGACAGCGTGGTGACCAGGGTGAAGGCGGTCATCACGTTGGTCGCGCCGACCAGCAGCGCGCCGGCCAGCAGGCAGGCGCAGGAGAACAGCAGGCCGCGTGCCGGCACCGCCGCGCGCGACAGCTTGCCGAAGGCCTTCGGCGCATGGTCTTCCTGCGCCAGGCCGAACAGCATGCGGCTGGTGGAGAAGATGCCGCTGTTGGCCGAGGAGGTCGCCGAGGTCAACACCACGAAGTTGATCAGGCTGGCCGCGGCCGGGATGCCGGCAAGCACGAACAGCTCCACGAACGGGCTCTTGTCGGCGACCACCTGGCGCCACGGCGTCACCGCCATGATCGCCACCAGCGCGAGCACGTAGAACACCATGATGCGCACCGGGATCGAATTGATCGCCTTGGGCAGGTTGCGCTCCGGATCGGCGGTTTCGGCCGCGGTGGTGCCGACCAGCTCGATGCCGACGAAGGCGAACACCGCGATCTGGAAGCCGGCGAAGAAACCGCCCAGCCCCATCGGGAACATGCCGCCGTCGTTCCACAGGTTGGCCAGCGAGGCGACGTGCCCGCTCGGCGACTGGAAGCCCCAGGCAACCAGCCCGGCGCCGGTGACGATCAGCGCGACGATGGCGATGATCTTGATCAGCGCGAACCAGAACTCCATCTCGCCGAACAGCTTGACCGTCACCAGGTTCAGGCCGAGCAGCAGCAGCACGCACAGCACCGCCGGGATCCACGGCGCCAGCGATGGCAGCCAGTACTGGGTGTAGCCGGCGATCGCGATCACGTCGGCGATGGCGGTGATGATCCAGCAGAACCAGTAGGTCCAGCCGCAGAAGAACCCGGCCCAGGGCCCGAGCAGGTCGGTGGAGAAGTCGATGAACGACTTGTACTCCAGGTTCGACAGCAGCAGCTCGCCCATCGCCCGCATGACGAAGAACAGCATCACGCCGATGATCAGGTAGACCAGCAGGATCGAAGGACCCGCCAGGCTGATGGTCTTGCCCGAGCCCATGAACAGGCCGGTGCCGATGGCACCGCCGATGGCGATCAGCTGCAGGTGGCGGTTGGAAAGGCTGCGCTTGAGGTGATCGGGTTGCTCTGCCGGCGTGGTCATCGAATGTTAAACCCGGATGAAAGACGCAACATGGCAGACCCGCGGCCGGATGCCAAGCCCACGCGGCGCGATGCGCGTCTCACTCCGCGTCGGCCCAGCGCGACAGGTCCTGCCGCAGCCGCGCGATGCCCTCCCACGGGTCCTTGCGGCGCCGCCGCAGCAGCGCCGGCACCTCCCCCAGGTGGAAGCCGTCGGCGCGCTGCAGCCGCGCCAGCGCCGACCAGGCGATCGGCAAGGCCACCGGTGCACCGGGACGGGCCCGCAGCGAATAGCTGGCCACCGCGGTCGCGCCGCGGCCGTTGCGCAGGTAGTCGACGAAGATGCGCCGGTTACGCAAGCGCTTGCTGGCCGTGGCCAGGAAGCGCTCCGGCTCCGAACCGGCCAGCGCCTCGGCGAATCCGCGCGCGAAGCGCTTGACCAGGTCCCAACCGCAGCCTGGGTCCAATGGCACCACCACGTGCAGGCCCTTGCCACCGGACACGCGCAGGAACGATTCAAGCTCCAGCCGTGCCAGGTGCCGGCGGATGTCCATCGCCGCCCGCTTCACCTCGGCGAACGGCACCTCCGGCCCCGGGTCCAGGTCGAACACGACACGGTCGGCCCGGCCGGGCACCTCGGCGTGGGCGCCCCAGGGATGGAACTCGATCGCATTGAACTGCACCAGCTCGAGCACGCCGGCCTCGTCGCTGGCGACCAGGTATTCGGCCGCATGCCCGCCCTCTTCCTTCAGTCGAACCGCCGCGACCCGTTCCAGCCCGGCGGTATGGTGCTTCTGGAAGAAGCACTGCCGGCCGACGCCGGCCGGGCAGCGGACGATCGACAGCGGCCGACCGGCGATCTCGGGCAACAGCCAGGGCATCACCGCGCGGTAGTAGTCCCAGACCTGCCGCTTGCTGATGCGGTCTTCGGGAAACAGGATCTTGGCCGGACTGCTCAATGCCGGCAGCGCGGCGGCAGCGACTTCGGCAGTGCGCCGGCGCCCGGCGCCGGACGCCTTTGCCGGCACCTTCGTGGCCATGCCCGGCCCGCGGTCGCCGTCGACCAGGTCTTCCACGCGCTTGTCCTCGCGCAGCGCCTTCAGCGAAGGCTGGCGCAGCAGGCCCTGGCGGCCCACGCCGCGGTAATACACCTCGACCACGAAGCGCGGGGCGAACCACCGGGCATGGCGAAGGTCGGTATCGGCGGCGTCGACGTGCGCGGTCGGCCGCGCGCCACCTGCGCGACCGATCTTCGCGGTGAGCTGCGCCAGCATCGCCTCGCTGAAGCCGCTGCCGACGCGACCCGCGTAGCGCCAGCCGTGTTCCGGATCCGGGCGCGCCAGCAGCAGCGAGCCGAAACCGCTGCGGCTGCCCTTGGGCGCCGTGTAGCCGACCACGGCGAACTCGTCGCTGGCCAGCTGCTTGGTCTTGCGCCACTCGTCGCTGCGACCGGGATGATAGGGGCGATCGCCGCGCTTGGAGATGATGCCTTCGAAGTGCTGCTCGCCGGCCAGGCGGAACGCCGCCTCGCCGTCGCCGTGGATGTGCGCGCTGAAGGCTAGGTGCGGGCTGCGCTGGTTGTCGAGCAGCTGCCGCAGCAGCGCCTTGCGCGCCACCAGCGGCGCGGCGGACACGTCGATGCCATCCATGTGCAGCAGGTCGAACAACGCCAGCACCAACCGGCCGGGCTGCTCGCCGGAAAGCGTGGCCTGCAGCAGGTTGAAGTCCTGCTTGCGACCCTGCCCTGCGATCAGCTCGCCATCCAGCGCCACCGACGACAGCCCCAGCGCTTCGATCGCCGCGGCGATGTCGGGCAGCTTCTGCGTCCAGGCCAAGGCATTGCGCGACCACAGGCGGGCCTGGCCACGCGCCATCGTCGCCAGGATCCGGTAACCATCCCACTTGATCTCGTGCAGCCACTGCTCGCCCGCCGGCGGCACGTCACCCAAGCGCGCCAGCTGCGGCTCGAAGGCGGCCGCCGGCGCCTTCGCCCGACGCGCCCCCGGCAGCTTGGCCGCCAGCGCCTTCCAGTCGCGCCGCCGCTTCGGTGGGACCACGGCGACCGCGCTTTCGCGCCGGGGCCGCGCCTTGCCATGCCCCGCGCGGGCGGCATCGGCAGCCGGCGGCGGAGTGACGCCCTTGAGCAGGTCATCGGCTTCCAGCGTGCCCGCATACGCGTCTTCGTCCTTGATCAGCAGCCACTGCGGCTGCCGCGCGGGCCTGCCCGAGCGCACCAGGTGCCAGCCCCCCTTGAGGCGTTCGCCGAACAGCTCGAAGTGCAGGTGCCCCTTGGCCAGCTGCGCCTGCACGTCGCCCTCGCTGGACCACACGCCATGATCGAACTGCGCGACGTGGCCACCGCCATAGTGGCCGCGGGGGATCTCGCCCTCGAAGCCGGCGTAATCCAGCGGGTGGTCCTCCACCTCCACGGCCATGCGCTTGATCTTCGGGTCGTAGCTCGGCCCCTTGGGCACCGCCCAGCTCTTCAGGACATCGCCGACCTGCAGGCGGAAGTCGTAGTGCCGACGGCTGGCGTGGTGCAGCTGGACGACGAAGACTGGCCGCGCGCCCTTCGGCGCCGGCTTGCCCGGCTCGGGCTCACGGGTGTGGCCGAAGCGGCGCTTGCGGCGGTACTCGCCCAGGCTCACGGGGAGGTCGCGATGCCGCCGTGGATGTCGAGGCTCATGCGCAGGCTCTCCAGCAGGATGCGAGGACCCTAGCGCGCACGCGGTCGCCCGTCAGTGAACGCGCGCGCTCACTGCGGCGGCTTGGCCGGCACGAACGGCGAGACCGGATCGCTGGCTGGAAAGGTCTCTTCCAGCGCCTCGTCCTGGCGTTTGTCTTCCTTGTGCTTCTCGCGCGGCGGCGCTGGCGGTGCCGGCTGGGCCGGCAGCGGGCCCTTCGGGGCATCGGGAACGGGAACATGCCGGCTGGCACTCATGGCGGACTCCTGGCGTGGCGCGTGGATCACCCCGGCACGCTAGCCCACGCCTCGATGCGGCCGTGGTGAACGCGGCGTCGCCGTGGCGCGAACGCGGCACGTTCACCGCGGTGGCGCCACGGTGAAACACAGCCACCGGCGCGCTGCGCGCCGCGACCGCGCTCAGTCCGCGCTGCGGCAGAACGCGGCGTAGTCGATGTAGCCGGGGAATTCGCGCCCTGCCGCGCACACCGGGCAATCCGGGTCCGGCGGCAGGCGCAGTTCGCGGAAGCGCATCGCCAGCGCGTCGAAACCCAACAGCCGTCCGCGCAGCGGCTCGCCCAGCCCGAGCAGCAGCTTCAGCACCTCGGTGGCCTGCAGCAGTCCCACGATGCCCGGCAACACGCCGAACACGCCGGCCTCGGCGCAGTTGGGCGCGAACTCCGGCGCCGGCGGCTCCGGGAACAGGCAGCGGTAGCAAGGCGCCTGGCCGCGATGGCGGCCGGCATCGAACACGCTCACCTGCCCTTCGAACTGCTGCACCGCGCCGTAGACCAGCGGCTTGCCCAGCTTCACGCAGGCATCGTTGAGCAGGTAGCGCAGCGGGAAGTTGTCCGAACCATCGAGGACCACGTCGATGTCCTGCAGCACGCGCTCGACGTTGTCCGCGCGCAGCCGCTCGTTGATCGCCTCCACCCGTACGGTGGGATTGAGCGCCTGCAGGGCGATCGCGGCCGAGTCGACCTTGGCCATGCCCACGCGTGACTCTGCATGCAGGATCTGCCGCTGCAGGTTGCTGCGATCGACCACGTCGTCGTCGATCACCCGCAGCGTGCCGACGCCGGCGGCGGCCAGGTAGTAAGCCGCCGGTGAGCCGAGGCCACCGGCACCCACCACCAGCACGCGCGCGGCCTGCAGCCGTCGCTGCCCGTCGATGCCGACCTGCGGCAGGCGCAGGTGGCGCGAATAACGTTCGAGGAAATCCTGTTCCCCGGCCGGCAGCTGCGGGCGCACCAGCGGCAGCCCTTCCGCGCGCCAGCGCGAGGTCCCTCCGGCTACCGACACCACCTGCGTCCAGCCCAGCGCATGCAGCGCCGTAGCCGCGGCAAGCGAGCGCTTGCCGGACTGGCAGATCAGCATCACCGCGCGGTCACGCCCGCCCAGGTGCTGCGCCGGCGCGGCTTCGAGTTCTTCGCGGCTGATCGCCAGCGCACCTTCGGCCTGGCCGTCCACGCGCTCGTGGGCGTCGCGGATGTCGATCAGCGGCACGCCCTGCGCCGAACGGCGGCGCGCCTGTGCAGGCTCGATCTGTCCAGGGTCGATCTGTTCGATGCTCATGCGCTGATTATCCGCGCAAAGCGCCGGCGGTGGATCGCCATCGCCGGATCGCTGCGTCGCGCGTCAGTAACGCAGGACTTCCACCACGTCACCGGCGGCGTACCGGCGCTCGCCCTCGTCCAGTACGAGCAGCACGTCGCTGTCGGCGGCGCCGCGCAGGCGGTGCGAGGCATCGGCCGGGTTGGGCGAGACCCGCAGCTGGCCGCTGGCGTCGCAGTGCAGCCGGCCGCGCAGCAGTTCCAGCCGCTCCTGGCGCTTGTCCCACGGCGCATCGAGCGCGGCGAACAGGCGCAGCGCCGGCTCGCGGCGCCCTTGCAACGCCTCCAGCAGCGGCTGGGCGAAGGCGGTGAAGGTGGCCAGCACCGAGACCGGGTTGCCCGGCAGGCCGAGCACCAGGGCGCGGTCAAGCTCGCCGCACAACAGCGGCATGCCCGGGCGCATGCGTACCTTCCAGAAGTGGATGCGGCCGATCCGGCCCAGCAGGCCCGGCAGGTGGTCTTTTTCCCCGGCCGACACGCCGCCGCAGGTCAGCACCAGGTCGAAGGCGGCAGCGGCGTCGCGCAGCAGCGATTCGATCCGCACCGGGTCGTCCGGCAGGGTCGGCCATGCGACGGGAGTGAATCCCAGCTCGCGCAGCCGTGCCATCAGCAGGTCGCGGTTGGAGTTGTAGATCTGCCCGGGCGCCAGTGGCAGCCCCGGCTCGACCAGCTCGTCGCCGGTGGCGAACACCGCCACCGTCGGGCGCGCGTGCACCGACAGCTGGGCCTGGCCCACCGCGGCGGCCAGGCCGATGCGGGCGGCGGTCAGCACGCAGCCGGCCTGCAGCACGGTTTCGCCGGCGCGCACGTCCTCGCCGGCACGGCGCACGTGCGCGCCCGCCGCCGGTACGGCGTCGAAATGCACCCAGCCAGCGTCTTCGCGCGCGTTCTCGCGGATCAGGATGGTGTCGGCGCCGGGCGGCAGCGCCGCGCCGGTGGTGATGCGCACGCATTCGCCGGCACCCAGCGGCGCGGCGTCGGCGCGACCGGCAAACTGCTCGCCGACCAGGCGCAGGCGCCCGCCGGCGGCATCGGCATGCCGGAAGGCGAAGCCGTCCATCGCACTGTTGTCGAATGGCGGCAGGCTGACGCCGGCGACCACGTCGGCCGCCAGCACGCGGCCGTCGGCACGCGCGGTGGCCAGCGATTCAACCGGCATCCGCCGTGCGGCGGCCAGCGCCTGCATGATCGCCAGCGCTTCGTCCACCGGGATGCGGGTAGGAAAGCCGTCCATCGATGCGGACCGGGCGTTGCCCGGCTACTTGCCCTTGACGTGGCGCAGCAGCCGCCGCTTGCGGGCGATCTGGCGCTCGGTCAGTTCGTTCTTCTTGCCTTCGTACGGGTTGGCGCCTTCACGGAAGATGAAGCGCACCGGCGTGCCAACCAGCTTGAAGCGCTTGCGGAAGAAGTTCTCCAGGTAGCGCTTGTACGAATCCGGCAGCACCTTCAGGCGGGTGCCATGGACGATGAAGGTCGGCGGATTGCTGCCGCCCGGATGGACGTAGCGCAGCTTGGAGACGTGGCCGCGGATGCTCGGCGGCGGATTGGTCTCATAGGCCACTTCCAGGGTCTTGTTGACCTCGGCGGTGCTGAATTCCTTGGTCGCCGACGCGTGCGCGCGGTGGACCGCGCGGAACAGCTCACGCAGGCCCGAACCGTGCTTGGCCGAAATGCGCACCGCCTCGGCCCAGCTGACGAAGCCGAGCTTGCGCGACAGCAGGTCTTCGGCCTGCTCGCGCTGGTAGTCGGTCAGGCCATCCCATTTGTTGATCGCCACGACCAGCGCCTTGCCGGCCTCCAGGATCGCACCGAGCACGGTGGCGTCCTGGTCGGTCACGCCTTCGGTGGCGTCCAGCAGCAGCACCGCGACCTGGCACTGCTCGATGGCCTGCAGGGTCTTGAAGGCGCTGAACTTCTCCACCGCCTCCTCGACCTTGGACTTGCGTCGCAGGCCGGCGGTGTCGATCAGGCGGTACTGGCGGCCGTCGCGCTCCAGGTCCACGGCGATCGAGTCACGCGTGGTGCCGGGCACCTCGGAAGCGATCATCCGCTCCTCGCCCAGCAGGCGGTTGACCAGGGTCGACTTGCCGACGTTCGGGCGGCCGACGAAGGCGATGCGCATGCGCGCCGGATCGTCGTCCAGCAGCTCGCCGGCGCCCTCCTCCGGCAACCGCGCGACCACTTCCTCGAGCAGGTCGTCGATGCCCTGCCGGTGCGCGGCCGAGACGGTGAGCATGTCGGCGAAGCCGTAGCGCGAGAAATCCGAACGCACGGTGTCTTCGTTGACGCCGTCGATCTTGTTGATGACCAGCACCGTCGGGCGCGACAGCTTGCGCAGCCAGCCGAGGATCTCGTCGTCGAGCGCGGAGGCGCCTTCGCGGCCATCGACCACGAACAGCACCAGGTCCGCCTCGCCAGCGGCAGCACGGGCCTGGCGCGCGGTGGCGCCGGCCAGGCCTTCCTCCTCGCCGGCGATGCCGCCGGTGTCGACCACCACGAACGGAGTGGCCTCGTCGAGGCGACACACACCGTAGTGGCGGTCGCGGGTCACGCCGGGCTGGTCATGGACCAGCGCGTCGCGACTGCGCGTCAGCGCGTTGAATAGCGTGGACTTGCCGACATTCGGCCGTCCAACCAGGGCGACCAAGGGCAGCATCGCTTTTTGTTTCCTGTCTTAGGGGGCCAGGCTGAAGGCGATGATGTCGCCGTCGGTGTTCTGGACCAGAAGTATGCCATCGGCGACCACCGGCTGGGCCACCAGGGCGTCGTGCCCGGCCCGCTCGCGAGCCGCCAGCTCGCCGTTGTCCAGCCGCAACCAGTGCAGGTAGCCCTTGTAATCGCCGACCACCGCGTAGTCACCCTGGATCGCCGCGCCGGTCAGGGAGCGCCGGGCCAGTGCGGCCTGCGACCACAGCGCCGAGCCGGTGCCCTTGTCCAGGCCCCAGACCGAGCCGGCGTTGTCGGCGACCACCGCCAACCCGGAGGAGACGGCGACGCCGCCGGCACCGCCGTGGTCACGCGACCACAGCGGACGGCCGGTCGGGCCTTCGATCGCCATGGTCTGGTTCTTGAAGCTGGTCACGAACAGCGTGGTGTTCTCGAGCACCGGGGCGCCGTCCACGTCGGCCATGCGCTGCAGCTCCGAGCGGCCTTCCGGCACGCCGACGGTCTGAGACCACAGCACGCGGCCGTCCTGCATGGCCAGGGTCGACACGGTGCCTTCATCGTTGCCGACGAAAACCACGCCCGGGCCGGCCACCACCGCCGCGTTGCCGCGCACGGTCAGGGTCGGGCCTTCCTGGTCATGGAACCAGCGGCGCTCGCCGTTGCTGGCCTCGAAGGCGCTGACGCGGCCGTCGTTGCTGCGCACGAACACCAGGCCCTGGGCGATCGCCGGGGCGGTGATGACCTCGTTCGGCACGCGGGCACGCCATTTCTCGGTGCCGGTGGCGGCATCGAGCACGATCACCTGCCCATCGAGGGTGCCGATCGCCACCAGCCCCTCGCCCACGCCGGGACCACCGGACAGGCGCAGCTTGGGCTTCTTCTTGACCTTCTCGGGCTTGTATTCCCAGATCCGCTTGCCGGTCTGCAGGTCCAGCGCCTGCACGCCGCCTTCGACCGCCGCCGCATACACGCGGCCATCGAGCACCACCGGCCGCTGGCGCACGCCGATGTGGCCTTCGCCCTTGCCAACGCCGGTCGACCAGAGCTTGCGCACCTTCACGGTCGGGGTGAAATCGACCAGCTCGGCCGGCTCCAGCGCCTTCTTGGCGGCGGCGTCCTTGCTGGCGAACCAGCCCTTGACCGTGCTGCAGCCGCTCAGGGCCACACCAAGCAGCACGATGGCCGCCAGATGCTTGAACTTCATCGAATTCATCAGATCGACTCCGCGGGTTCGGGAACGTTGCCGCCCGCATCGGTGAGCTTGACTTCAAGCAGGCCGCGCTGCGGAGCGCCGACCGCCACCTGGGTCAGGGCCTTGGCGTACAGGTCGCGCGCTTCGTCGCGCTTGCCCTGGGCCTGGGCCGCATCACCACGGATTTCCAGGCTGATGCCATCGTCGTGGCCGGCCAGCAGCTGGGTCGCCTCGGCGGCCTTGCCGGTTTCCAGCAACAGCTTGGCCAGGCGCTGGTCGACGACCAGCTTCAGCGCGCCGTCGGCCTTCATGCCGCGCAGGGTCTTGATCGCGTCGTCGTTCTTGCCCGCGGCGACCTGCGCCTTGGCCAGGTCCAGCGCGGCCAGATCGGTATAGATGCCGGCGGCCTTGCTGCCTTCCAGCGCCTGCATCGCCTTGGCGGCGTCATCCAGCTTGCCCGCCTCCACGCCCTTGACCACGGCGTCGTACCGGGTGCCGGCCTCGACCGCAGCGGCGTGCTGCTGCTTCTGCCACCACTGCCAGCCCAGGATCAGCCCCAGGCCCACGACCACGCCACCCACCAGGCCGGCGCCATTCTTCCGCAACCAAGAGCGAACGCGTTCGCTTTGTTCGTGTTCGTCAAGCAGATCGTCGATCGCCATGCGTACTCTCACCCCGTCCTTGCCGGATCCGGAGCATCAAAGGGGAAACGAAAAACCGCGGTGCCCGGACTTCGACGTTACTCGGTAGCGGGCACCACGGAGCCGTCGGAGGATACCGCAAAACGCGCCACGTTAGCGCGCTGGAACGGCTTCACGTCGACGATACTGCCGGCTTGCTGAACTTCTACCGCCGACGCATTGCCCAGCACCACGCGGGCCACGCTGCCCGGTTCGTAGCTGCGCTGCTCGCCCGAATGGACCAACGCCTTCTCGACCGTGCTGCCGTCGGGCGCGGACACCTGGATCCAGCTGTCGCCGCTGAAGTGCAGCGACAGGCCAGCCCCGGCGGCCGCGGCGGCCGGCGCAGGGCTGCGCGGCATCGGGGTCAGCGAGGCGATGTAAGGGGCGGTCGGCGCGGCCGGGGTGGTCGCCGGCCTGCTGCCCGCATCCGTGGCCGGGGCCGCGCCGGCGGCATCGGCGCCCGTGTTGGCGGCCGCGCCACTGCCCGGCACCACGTCGAGCGAGGCGGTGCTCGGCGCCTTGGCCTCGAACTGCGGCCGGACCACATAGAACAGCGGCACCACGAAGACACCGGTGATCACGACGTAGACCGCGCGGCGGGCGACGCTCTCCAGGATCCGGCGACCCTTCGGGGTATGCGTATGGCTGACCAGCTTGACCGGCTCCACCGCCTGCAGGCGGGCCTGCTGCAGCAGGGGTTCCAGGTCCACGCCGAGCAGCTTGGCGTAGCTGCGCAGCTGGCCGCGCACGAAGACCGGCGCGCCCAGGCGCTGCCAGTCCTCCTGCTCCAGCGATCGCACTACCTGTATCGGCATGCGCAGTCGGGTGGCGACCTCATCCACCGTCAGGCCCGCGGCTTCGCGTGCCTCGCGCAGGTGCTGTCCGCATCCCTTTTCCTGCTCGTAAGGGTTCGGATTGGACTCACTGATCACAATGCTTTGGCCCCTGGATTGGCGGTCGTCGTCTGAGGAAACTCCTTGACCAACCGCTGCTGGTATCGGCTGGCGGCCGTCCTGTCGCCAAGCCCTTCTTCAATCTGAATAGCAAGTTGTAACACGGAAGCCGTGGCCGGTGCAGCCGCCAGGCGGCGCTCGCTGAAGGCCCGTGCTTCGAAATAGTGACGTTGGCCAAATTCGAGCCTGGCCATCGATTCCAGCGCATAGGCGTTGGTCGGATCCAGCTCCAGCGCCTTGCGCAGGTCGCCGAGCGCGCGCTCGCCCTGGCCGGCACCCAGCGCACAGCCACCGGCATTGGCCAGCGCCGCCGCCGGGGTGCGATAGCCCGGCGCGGCGACGGCCCGGTCGAACCACACCAGCGCCTCGGCCGCATAGCCGTTGGCGCACAGCCACGCACCGTAGTTATTGAGGGTTTCGCCCTGCTCCGGCGCCAGCTCGGCGGCCTTGCGATAGGCCGCGCCAGCCCCTTGCGCATCACCGAGGCGGTCGCGGACCACGGCCTGGATGGTGTAGGCATCGACCATCTTCGGGTCCTGCTTGAGCACGTCGCGCACCAGCGCGTCCGCGGCGGCGGCATCGCCGGCCTGCAGGCGGTTCATCGCCAGGCCGAGCTTCTCCTCGCGCCCGCGGCGCTGGCGCGTCGCCGGATCGTCGCGCACGTCATAGGTGGGGGCGATGCTCTTCGCCGCGACCACCTTGCCCGGGCTCGTGCGGGTACCGCCATGACTGCAGCCGACGCCCGCGAGCGCGACCGCAAGGATCATCACTGCCGTCAGCTCACGCCGCCGCGTCATGACCGTCACGGCCTTCCATCTGCCGCCGGAACTCGGCCTGGCGGCGGGTGCGGTCCATCACCTGCCCCTTGAGCTGCCCGCAGGCCGCGTCGATGTCATCGCCGCGCGTGCGGCGGACCATCGTCAGCACCTGCGAATCCAGCAGGATCTTCTGGAACGCGCGGATCTCGGCGTCGCCGGAACGCTCGTAGCGCGTGCCCGGGAACGGATTGAACGGGATCAGGTTGACCTTGCCCGAATCCTTGGCCTGCACCGCGTTGTCGAACTGGCGCATCAGCCGCGCCAGCTGGCGAGCATGCTCGGGCTGGTCGTTGATGCCCTTCATCAGGGTGTATTCGAACGTCACCGAGTCGCGCTTCTTGTTGGCGCGCAGGTAGCGCGCACACGAAGCCATCAGCTCGGCGATCGGATACTTCCTGTTGAGCGGGACCAGCTGCTCGCGCAGCTCGTCGTTGGGCGCGTGCAGCGACACCGCCAGCGACACGTCGCTCTCGGTGGAGAGGCGGTCGATCATCGGCACCAGGCCGGAAGTCGACAGCGTCACCCGCTTGTTGGCCAGGCCGTAGCCGAGGTCGTCGCGCATCACGCTCATCGCGCGCACGACGTTGTCGAAATTCATCAGCGGCTCGCCCATGCCCATCATCACCACGTTGGTGAGGCGGCGCTGCTGGTGCGGCACGTTGCCCAGGTGGCGGGCGGCGACCCAGACCTGGCCGATGATCTCGGCAGCGGTCAGGTTGCGGTTGAAGCCCTGGGTGGCGGTCGAGCAGAAGGTGCAGTTCAGCCCGCAGCCGACCTGCGAGGACACGCACAGCGTGCCGCGGCCCTTGTCGGGGATGTACACGGTTTCGATGGCATTCCTGCCATCTTCGCCCATCGCCAGCAGCCACTTGTGGGTGCCGTCGGTGGAGGGCTTGTCGAACACGACGTTGGGGACGACGACCTCGGCATGCTGCTGCAGCTTGGCACGCAGGGCCTTGCCAAGGTCGGTCATCTGGTCGAAGTCGGTGACGTGGCGGTGGTGGATCCACTTCATCACCTGGTGGGCGCGGTAGCGCTGCTCGCCGAGGGTCTCGGCGAAGAAGCGCTCCAGTCCCTCGCGGTCCAGGTCGAGCAGGTTCCGGCGCACCGCTCCGCCGGCGAGAGGCTCGCCGGTGAGGGTGACGCTGGGGATCTGCTGCAGGTCGGCCACGTGCCTACATCCGGATCAACGCGAAACCACTTCCGTGGCGGCGAAGAAGTACGCCACCTCGATCGCGGCGTTCTCGACCGAATCCGAACCGTGCGCGGCGTTGGCGTCGATCGACTCGGCGAAGTCGGCGCGGATGGTGCCCGGTGCCGCTTCCTTCGGGTTGGTCGCGCCCAGCAGTTCGCGGTGCGCGGCCACGGCGTTGTCGCCCTCCAGCACCTGGATCATCACCGGGCCGGAGATCATGAACTCGACCAGCGCGTTGAAGAACGGTCGTTCGCGGTGCACCGCATAGAAGCCTTCGGCCTCGCGGCGCGACAGCTGCCTGTACTTGGCGGCCACGATCTTCAGGCCGGCTTTCTCGAAGCGGGAGTAGATTTCGCCGATGACGTTCTTGGCGACGGCATCGGGCTTGACGATCGAAAGGGTGCGCTCCAGCGCCATGGACTTCTTCTCTTGTTCTTTGAGTGGGGCGGACGGACTTCCGGCACCTGCGGCGCCGGGGTTTGCAGGAAAAACCCGCGTCGGGACGCGGGGTTAGCTTGAAATGCAGAGCGGGATTCTAACATTCCGCCACCGGCTTTGCAGGGGCCGGAATGTTGCACTGCAAGATGACCCTGGCCGGGCAGCGCGCCTAGGATAAAACAATCGTTTGATTTATTCGCGTGGATCGCGGCATCCGATGGGCAAACCGGCACATTTCTCCACCAAGGACCGGATCCTGGGCGCGGCCGAAGAGCTGTTCGCCCAGCATGGCTTCGCCGGCACCTCGCTGCGCCAGGTCACCAGCCTGGCCGCGGTCAACATCGCCGCGGTGAACTACCACTTCGGCTCCAAGGAGAACCTGGTCAATGAGGTCTTCCGCCGGCGCATGGACGAGATGACCGCCCAGCGCCTGTCCCAGCTGGAAACGGCGTTGCGCGGGCATCCGGGCGAACTGGAGCCGATCCTGGCCGCCTTCATCGAACCGGCCCTGGCCCTGGCCCTTGACCGCAACGGTGGCGCGGCCTTCGTCCGGGTCATCGCACGGGCCTATGCCGAGCACAACGAGAGCCTGCGCAAGTTCCTGTCCGACCATTACGGCCACGTCCTGCGCGAGTTCGGCAAGGCGCTCTCCGCCTGCCTGCCCGGCCTGGACAAGGAGACGCTCTACTGGCGCCTGGACTTCCTTGCCGGCGCCCTGACCTACGCGATGTCCGACTTCGGCCTGATCAAGCGCCCGGTCGGCGCCAGCGAAGCCACCCACCGCTCGCGGGCCGCCCGCGAACTGATCCGTTTTGCCACCGCGGGGCTTAATGCTCCGGCGAAATAAAGTTAAATCAACAGGTTGGATGACATGTCTGAGAAATTTCCTGTAAGGCGCGCCGCCGTCCTCGGCGCCGGCGTCATGGGCGCGCAGATCGCCGCCCACCTGACCAATGCGGGCGTGGACACGGTCCTGTTCGACCTTGCCGCCAAGGATGGTCCGGCCGATGGCGTGGTGCTGAAGGCCATCGCCAACCTGGGCAAGCTCAGCCCCGCACCGCTGGCCAGCAAGTCGCTGGCCGAAGCGATCACGCCGGCCAATTACGACACCGGACTGGAACAGCTGAAGGACTGCGACCTGATCGTCGAGGCCATCGCCGAACGGATGGACTGGAAGCAGGACCTCTACAGGAAGATCGCCCCGTTCGTGAACGACCAGGCGGTACTGGCCTCCAACACCTCCGGCCTGGGCATCAACAAGCTGGCCGAGGTGTTGCCGGAGCAGTTGCGCCACCGTTTCTGCGGCGTGCACTTCTTCAATCCGCCGCGCTACATGCACCTGGCCGAACTGATCCCGGCCACCACCACCGACAAGGCGGTGCTCGAGGGCCTGGAGACCTTCCTCACCACCAGTCTCGGCAAGGGCGTGGTCCGGGCGAAGGACACCCCGAACTTCATCGGCAACCGCATCGGCGTGTTCTCGATCCTGTCGGTGATCCACCACACGCACCAGTTCGGCCTGGGCTTCGACGAGGTCGATGCGCTGACCGGACCGCTGGTCGGCCGGCCGAAGTCGGCCACCTACCGCACCTCGGACGTGGTCGGCCTGGACACCATGGCCCACGTGATCAAGACCATGGCCGATACCCTGCCGGACGACCCGTGGCACCGGTACTTCCAGTCGCCGGAATGGCTGCAGGCGCTGATCACCCAGGGCGCGCTGGGCCAGAAGGCCGGGGCCGGCATCTTCCGCAAGGTCGGCAAGGACATCGTGGTCCTGGATATGGAGAAGCAGGACTACCGCGCCGCCGACCGCAAGGCGGCCGACGACGTGGTCGATATCCTGAAGATCAGGAACCCCGCCGAGAAGTTCGCCAGGCTGCGCGAGAGCCCGCACCCGCAGGCGCAGTTCCTGTGGGCCGCATTCCGGGACCTCTTCCACTACAGTGCCTACCACCTCGCCGACATCGCCGAAACCGCGCGCGACGTGGACCTGGCCATCCGCTGGGGCTACGGCTGGTCGCTGGGCCCGTTCGAGACCTGGCAGGCCGCCGGCTGGAAGCAGGTGGCGCAATGGATCGCCGACGACATCGCCGCCGGCAATGCCATGAGCGATGCGCCGCTGCCGGCCTGGGTGCTGGACGGCCGCGATGGCGTACATGGGGCCGCCGGCAGCTACAGCCCGTCGCGGGACGCACTGGTGCCGCGCTCCTCCCTGCCCGTGTACCGGCGCCAGCGCTTTCCGGATCCGCTGCTGGGCGAGACCTTCGACCCGGGCACGACCGTGTTCGAGAACGACGGCGTGCGCATGTGGCACGACGGCGACGGCGTCGCGATCGTCGGCTTCAAAACCAAGATGAACACCGTTTCCGACCAGGTGCTCGACGGCCTGCAGGAAGCGGTCGCGATCGCCGAGCGCGATTTCCAGGGCCTGGTGATCTGGCAGCAGAAGGAGCCCTTCTCGGCCGGCGCCGACCTGGCCGGGGCGCTGGGCCTGCTGCAGGCCGGCAAGGTCGACGCGTTCGAGGCGATGGTCGCCAACTTCCAGCGCACCAGCCAGCGGATCAAGTATGCGCTCGTGCCGGTGGTGTCGGCGGTGCGCGGCCTGGCCCTGGGCGGGGGCTGCGAGTTCCAGATGCACAGCGCCCGCACCGTGGCCCACCTGGAGAGCTACATCGGCCTGGTCGAGGCCGGCGTGGGCCTGCTCCCGGCCGGCGGCGGCCTGAAGGAACTGGCGGTACGCGCCTCGCGCGCGGCGGGCCCGGGCGGCGATGTGTTCGCCGAGCTGAAGAAGACCTTCGAGACGGTGGCCATGGCCAAGGTCTCGGCTTCGGCCCTAGAGGCCAAGGAACTGGGCCTGCTGCGCCCGGACGACACGATCGTGTTCAACGCCTTCGAGCTGCTGCACGTGGCCAAGGCGCAGGCGCGCGCGCTGGCCGAGGCCGGCTACCGCCCGCCGCTGCCGGCCCGCCGCATCCAGGCCGCGGGCGACGTGGGCATCGCCACCTTCCGCATGCTGCTGGTGAACATGCTCGAGGGCTATTTCATCAGCCCCTACGACGACGAGATCGCCACCCGCATCGCCACCGTGCTGTCGGGCGGGGAAATCGATCGCGGCGCACTGGTCGACGAGGAATGGCTGCTCAAGCTCGAGCGCAAGCACTTCGTCGAACTGGCCCAGCAGGAAAAAACACAGGCACGCATCGGCCACATGCTCAAGACCGGCAAGCCGCTGCGCAACTGAGCGACGAACGAGGACATACCAAGATGAGCAAGCAGATCCAGGACGCCTACATCGTCGCCGCCACCCGCACTCCGGTCGGCAAGGCGCCCAAGGGCGTGTTCCGCAACACCCGCCCCGACGACATGCTCGCCCACGTGCTCAAGGCCGTGGTCGCCCAGGCGCCGGGCATCGACATCTCGCGCATTGACGACGCCATCATCGGCTGCGCCATGCCCGAGGGCGAGCAGGGGATGAACGTGGCGCGCATCGGCGTGCTGCTGGCCGGCCTGCCCGACACCGTCGCCGCGCAGACCGTCAACCGCTTCTGCTCCTCCGGCCTGCAGGCGGTGGCCCTGGCCGCCGACCAGATCCGCCTGGGCAATGCCGATCTGATGCTGGCCGGCGGCACCGAATCGATGTCGATGGTGCCGATGATGGGCAACAAGGTCGCCCTCTCCCCGTCGGTGTTCAGGGACGACCACGTCGCCATCGCCTATGGCATGGGCATCACCGCCGAGAAGGTGGCCGAGGAATGGAAGGTCTCGCGCGAACAGCAGGACGCCTTCGCCCTCGCCTCGCACCAGAAGGCGCTGGCCGCGATCGCCGCCGGCGAGTTCAGGGACGAAATCAGCCCGTACGAGATCCTGTCGCACGTGCCCGACCTGGCCGGCAACACCATCCAGCTGCGCAGGAAACTCGTGGATACAGACGAGGGCCCGCGTCCCGACACCTCGCTGGAAGGCCTGGCCAGGCTGCGCCCGGTGTTCCGCAACGGCCAGTTCGGCGGCAGCGTCACCGCCGGCAACTCCTCGCAGATGAGCGATGGCGCTGGCGCGGTGCTGCTGGCGTCCGAGCAGGCGATCAAGGACTACGGACTGCCGCCGCTGGCCCGCTTCGTCAGCTTCTCGGTGGCCGGCGTGCGCCCGGAAGTGATGGGCATCGGTCCGATCGCGGCGATCCCGAAGGCGCTGAAGCAGGCGGGACTGTCGAAGGACCAGCTGGACTGGATCGAGCTCAACGAGGCCTTCGCCGCGCAGGCGCTGGCGGTGATCCGCGACAGCCAGCTGGATCCGGCCAAGGTCAATCCGCTGGGTGGCGCCATCGCCCTGGGCCATCCGCTGGGCGCCACCGGCGCGGTCCGCACCGCGACGCTCGTCCACGGCCTGCGCCGTCGCCGGCAGAAGTACGGCATGGTGACCATGTGCATCGGTACCGGGATGGGCGCGGCAGGGATCTTCGAAGCGCTCTGAATCGACGCGGCCACCGCGTCGCCCCTAACACGACAACGGCGCCACCGGGGCGCCGTTGTCGTGTCGCGTGTCGTGTTTGTCGGGACGACCGTTTGCTTCCCGGTACGCATGCGCCCGATCGGTCAGTCCAGCTCCCTGACGCCCAGTTCGCCCAGGGCACGCTGCATCATCTCGCGGGCCGGGTCGCTGAGCTTCTCGTGGTCCAGCGCGTAACGGATCGTCGCCTCGATCAGGCCGATGTGGGTACCGCAATCGAAGCGGGTTCCCTGGAACCTGTAGGCCTGCACCGGGGCCTCGGACAGCAGCGCGGCGATCGCGTCGGTCAGCTGGATCTCGCCGCCGGCGCCCGGCGCGGTCGCCTCGAGCAGGCCGAAAATGCGCGGGCTGAGCACGTAGCGCCCGACCACCGCCAGGTTGCTCGGCGCTTCGGCCGGTTTCGGCTTCTCGACGATGCCGCGGATCCGGCCCTGCCGCCCGTCGAAGGTGTCGGTGGCCACGATGCCATAGCTGCCGGTGCTTTCCGGCGGCACGTCCTCCACTGCGATCACGCTGGCGCCGGAGGCTTCGGCCGCGTCGGCCATCTGCTTCAGCGCGCCCGGCCCGCGGTTCCAGATAAGATCGTCCGGCAGCAGCACGGCGAAAGGTTCGTCGCCGATGATCTCCTTCGCGCACAGCACCGCATGCCCCAGCCCCAGTGCTTCGGCCTGGGTCACGAACACCGCGCGCACGCCCGGAGGCAGCACGTGCCGGACCAGTTCCAGAAGCTCGGTCTTGCCGGCGCGCTCGAGCTTCTGCTCGAGTTCATAGGCCTTGTCGAAGTAATCGGCGACCGCGTGCTTGTACCGGTTGGTGATGAACACCAGCGTGTCGCAGCCGGCCTCGACCGCCTCGTCGACCGCGTACTGGATCAGCGGCCGGTCGATGATCGGCAGCATCTCCTTGGGAACGGTCTTGGTCGCAGGGAGGAAGCGGGTACCCAGACCCGCCACCGGGAAGACGGCTTTCCTGATCCGTTTGGATGTCATCGTGTCGAACGTGCCTCGCGTGCGGGGAACGGAACCACGATCGCGTCGTTCTCGGGCGCGTTGGCCAGTTCCGCCGGGATGAATTCGGGAAGCGCTTCGCGCAGGATCTGCCGGAGCCCCGCTTCATCATAGCGCGCGACGGCATCGCGCATCCGCTCGACGTTCATCGCCACCAGTTCGGCCGACGATTCGCGCGCACCGGCCTCCAGGATCTTGGAATGTGACGTGGGGCGGTACAGCTCGTCGGTATAGAACAAGGTCTCGTGCAGCTTCTCGCCGGGCCGCAGGCCGGTATAGACGATGGCGATGTCGCGTCCCGGTTGCTTGCCGGCCAGGCGGATCATCTGCTCGGCCAGCAGCCGGATCGGCACCGGTTCGCCCATGTCCAGGGTATAGATCGCCGCATGCGAGCCGGAAGCTGCCGCCTGCACGATCAGCTGGCAGGCTTCCGGAATGGTCATGAAGTAGCGGGTGACTTCCGGGTCGGTCACCGTCACCGGCCCGCCCTTGCCGATCTGCTCGCGGAACAGCGGGACCACGCTGCCGGCCGAATCGAGCACGTTGCCGAAGCGGACGGTGACGAAGCGGGTGCCGCTGCTCTTGATGTCCAGCGACTGGGCGATCATTTCTGCGAAGCGCTTGGTGGCCCCGAGCACGTTCGCCGGGTCCACCGCCTTGTCGGTGGAAATGAAGACGAAGGTACCTACCCCCGCCTCCCTGCACAGCCTAGCGACCGTGGCGGTGGCCAGCACGTTGTTGCGCACCGCTTCGCGCAGCTGGCTTTCCAGCAGCGGCACCTGCTTGTAGGCCGCCGCATGGAAGACCGCCTCCGGCTGGCCCATGCGCAGCGCGTGGGCCGTTACCGCCGGATCACCGCAGTCGCCGAGCACCGCCTCGATTTCCAGGCCCGGGAAAGCACGCATCAGGTCGCCATGGATGGTGATCAGTGCCAGCTCGTCGATCTCCAGCAACACGATCCGGCGCGCGCCATGGCGCGCGCACTGGCGGCAGAGCTCCGAGCCGATCGATCCGCCCGCGCCGGTGACCATCACGGTACGCCCGCCCAGCCAGCCGCGAATGAGCTTCCAGTCCGGCATCACCGGCTTGCGCCCGAGCAGATCCTCGATCGCCACCTCTTTCAGTTCGCCGGGCAGCGCCTGGCCTTCGAGCACATCGCTCAATCGCGGAACCGTGCGGAATGGCAGACCGGTACTCTCGCAGATCGCCACTACGCGCTGCATCGCTGCGGCGTCCAGCGACGACATCGCGATGACCAGCATGCCGGCGGCCGTCTCCTTGGCCACAACGGGGGCATCATCCAAAGTGCCGAGCACGGGCAGGCCGTGCAGGCGTGCTCCCCGCAGGGCGTTCGCATCGTCGAGGAAACCGACCGGCTCGTAGGTCCCGGAGCGGTGCAGGTCCCGGACCAGCGCCTCGCCGTCCCTGCCCGCGCCCAGGACCAGGACACGCCGGGCACCCGCGCTGCGCTGGCCGATATGATGGTCCTTCCATACCCGATACAGCAGCCGCGGCATGCCGAGCAGGACCGTCAGCGCGAACGGATAGACGACCAGCACGGTCCGCGGCACCGTCTCCAGGCGGTTGTAGATCGCCAGGGCCAGGACGATGGCGAGCAGGCCCAGGACACCGGCCTTCAGGATGTTCCAGAGGTCCGGCACGCTGGCGAACCGCCATAGCCCGCGATACAGGCCGACGCGCCAGAACACCAGGCCCTGCGCAAGCAGCACCAGGGCGATGGTCGGCGAGAGTTCCGCCCATGGATAGCTCTCGTGCCGGCTGGCGTAGCGCAGGACATGGATCAACTGCCAGCATACGAACACCATCGCCAGGTCGTGGAGCACGACCGCCACGCGGGTCAGTGAAGCTGCCAGGCTGTTTCCGCTTTTCATGCCGCTCCTAATTTCCCTTCCCTGGGCCAAGCCTGCGGCGCAGGCGGAACCAGCCGGCCATGGCGAAAACGAACCAGAGGACCGAGCCCCCCACGGCGAACCAAGGATCGATTTCTGCCAGAAGTACCGCAAGCATAGTCGCGACCAAGCTGAATGCGACATAGACGGAAGTCACGAACACGTGACTCCGTCCACTTCTTGTCCAGCGCTGATAGACATGGGAGGTATGGGGTTGCCACCAGTTTTCGCCTCCCAGAATGCGCGAAGCCAGTGTCAATGCCGCGTCGACAAGGAATGCGGACATCGGCAGCAGCAATACGATGGCGGATGGTCCGCCCACGCCGGCAGCCGCCCAGGCGCCCAGCGCCGCGAGTGCATAACCCAGGGTTCCGCTGCCCACGTCGCCCAGGAAGATCCGAGCCCGTGGAAAGTTGAACGGCAGAAACGCAGCAGTCGCCGCCGCCAAGGGCCACGCTCCCGCCGAAGATGTTGGCACCAGGCAGGCGAAGGCGGCGGCGGCGATGATGGCCTGGCTGCCGGCCAGGCCATCGATGCCGTCCATGAAATTCCACACGTTGACCAGCACCGGGACCAGCAGGACGGTCAGCAGCGCGCAGCCCCAGCGGCCGTCGATGCCGAACAGGCCCCACGCCAGCAGCGCGCCGGCCAGGCACTGCACGGCCAGCCGCAGCCAGGGCGACAATGGACGGTGGTCGTCGATCCAGCCGATCCCGGCGACCAGCAGCAGGCCACCGGCGAAGCACAGCACTGGTGCGACCGGCACCGTGCCCAGGTACAGCAGCACCAGGCAGCCGGCCAACAGCGCGCAGGCGATGCCGATGCCCCCGCCGCGCGGCGTCGGCACGGTATGGCTGCGCCGCTCGCCCGGCTGGTCGACCAGATCGTGGCGGCGCGCGTACCGCAAGGCCAGCCAGGTGGCGGTCGCCGACACTCCCGCAAGGAGCGCCAGCCAGGGGACCAACTCCATCAGACGACCGCGTAGTTGAGCAACGGCTTGACCGTTCCCCATTCCTTGCAGCTGGGGCACTGCCAGTGGTGGGTGCGCGCGCCGAACCCGCAGCGGGTGCAGCGATAGCTGGGATTGCGCACCAGCAGCTGGTCGGTGATGTGTTTGAGGTCCTGCAGGGTCGCGGTGCTGTCGGCGCCTACGGCCAGGGTCAGGTCGATCAGGGCCGCCTCGCCGCGGACCGACGGGCGGTCCTTGAGTTGGCGCCCCAGATAGTCGCGGGCCGCCTTCGCCCCTTCCTGCCCTTCGATCAGCCGGGTCAGCGCCAGTACCGGCGCGATGCCGCGGTAGTGCTCGCTCATTTCGGCCAGGAACGCCCGCGCGCCGGCGTTGTCGCCCACTTCGCCATAGCAGGCCAGCAGGCTGGGCAGGAACTCGGGCAGGTAGTCGGGATCATGCCGGGCCGCGCGCTCGTACGATCGGATCGCCCCTTCCGGATTGTGCGCGTCGGCTTCGATGCGGCCTTCCAGGATGCCGGCGCGCACGCTGGCGGCATCGGCCTGGTAGGCGCGCGCGATGGCCGAACGTGCGCTGGCGAGGTCGCCGTTGGCGCGATGGCGCTCGGCCAGCTCGCACTCGTACTGCGCCACCAGCTTGCCCATCGGCTCGCCGGTGACCTCTTCGTAGCGCAGGGCGTTGTCGATCGCCCGCTCCCAGTCGCGCTCGGCCTGGTAGATCCCGATCAGGTGCTTGAGCGCCTGGGGGGCGCGCTGGTCGATCTTGGCCAGGTCGCTGAACACGGTTTCGGCACGGTCCAGCAGGCCGGATTTCATGTAGTCCTCGCCCAACGCCAGCAAAGCCTGGACCCGCTGCGCGTCGCTGAGGTCGTTGCGCTGGACAAGGCCCTGGTGCAGGCGGATCGCGCGATCGACCTCACCGCGCCTCCGGAACAGATGGCCAAGGGCGACCTGGGTCTCGAAGGTTTCCTTGTCGAGTTCGGCGATGTGCAGGAACAGTTCGATCGCCTTGTCCGGTTGCTCGTTGAGCAGGTAGTTCAGGCCGCGGAAGTAGGTGCTGGACAGGCGGCTGACCTGGGTGTCGCCGTGGCGTTGCCCGCCGCGCCGGCCCACCACCCAGCCAGTCAGCGCGGCCAGCGGCAGCAGCAGGAAGAACCAGAACCACTCGTTGAGGAATTCCATGGGGTCAGGTTCCCGGGTAAGGCGGACGCGGCTCGTCCGCAGGGGATGTGCCGGCAACCGGCCGGTTCGCGCGGCGCAGGCGCGCCTGCAGCGGCAACACGGTGGTGGCCATCACGATGCCGCCACCCAGCAGAACGCCCGCCAGCAGCGACACCATGATCGCGATGCCGGTCGTGGTCACGATCTCGGCGACGCCGAAATCGAGCACGATCCGCTGCGGATTCAGCGAACCGACCACCAGCCCGGCGGCCAGGAAGGCGACCAGCACCAGCAGACGAAGAATGGTCATGTCCCGACTCCTGCGAAAGCCGGGGAAAGCTTAACGGACCGGCGTGCCGGCGACGAGCGGATCAGGCGCCTTCGTCGGCCGAGGCCGGGACCGGCTGCACGTCGCTGACCTTCTCGCGCAGCTCCTTGCCGGGCTTGAAGTGCGGCACATGCTTGCCGGGCAGCGCGACCGAATCGCCGGTCTTGGGGTTGCGCCCCAGCCGCGGCGGCCGGTAATGCAGGGAAAAACTGCCGAAACCACGGATCTCGATGCGGTCGCCCGAGGCGAGCGCGCCGCCCATCATTTCCAGCAGCGACTTGACGGCCAGGTCCACGTCCTCGGCCTTCAGGTGCGACTGGCGACGGGCCAGGATCTCGATCAGTTCGGATTTGGTCATCTCAGGCTTGGCTGGATGTGCGTTGACAGGCCACGGCGGCCCGGGAACACCGGACCGCCGTGGTGGCTGTGTTCGACTTACTCGGACTTGCCGCCCAGCTGCGCGCGCAGCAGCGCGCCCAAGCTGGTGGTGCCGGCCGCGGCCTCGGCGGCGGTCTTGTTGTACTCGGCCAGCGCCTCGGCGGTCTCGGCTTCGTCCTTGGCCTTGATCGACAGCTGCAGGCTGCGGCCCTTGCGGTCCATGCCCACGAACTTGGCCTCGACCTTGTCGCCGACCTTCAGGTGCTGGCTGGCGTCGTCCACGCGCTCGTAGCTGATGTCGCGCGCGGCCACGTAGCCCTCGATGCCGTCGGCCAGCTCGATCGTGGCGCCCTTGGCGTCCACTTCCTTGACCGTGCCCTCGACCTTCGAGCCCTTCGGGTGGGCGGCCATGTACTGGCCGAACGGATCCTGCTCCATCTGCTTCAGGCCCAGGCTGATGCGCTCGCGCTCCGGATCGACCGCCAGCACGACCGCGTCAAGCGTGTCGCCCTTCTTGTAGTTGCGCAGGATGTCCTCGCCGGTGGTGTTCCAGCTGATGTCGGACAGGTGGACCAGGCCGTCGATGCCGCCATCCAGGCCGATGAAGATGCCGAAGTCGGTGATCGACTTGATCTGGCCGGACACCTTGTCGTTCTTCTTGTGGATCGCGGCGAAGGTCTCCCACGGATTGGCGGCGACCTGCTTCATGCCCAGCGAGATGCGGCGACGCTCCTCGTCCACGTCCAGGACCATGACCTCGACCTCGTCGCCGACCTGCACGACCTTGGACGGGTTGACGTTCTTGTTGGTCCAGTCCATTTCGGACACGTGCACCAGGCCTTCCACGCCCGGCTCGATCTCGACGAATGCGCCGTAATCGGTGACGTTGGAGACCTTGCCGAACACGCGGCTGTTGGCCGGGTAGCGGCGGGCGATGTTGTCCCACGGATCCTCGCCCAGCTGCTTCAGGCCCAGCGAGACGCGGTTGCGCTCGCGGTCGAACTTCAGCACGCGCACGTCCAGCTCGTCGCCGACGTTGACCACTTCGGACGGGTGACGCACGCGCTTCCACGCCATGTCGGTGATGTGCAGCAGGCCATCGATGCCGCCCAGGTCGACGAACGCGCCGTAGTCGGTGAGGTTCTTCACCACGCCCTTCAGCACCGCGCCTTCCTGCAGCTTCTCCATCAGCTGCTCGCGCTCCTCGGAATGCTCGCTCTCGACCACCGCGCGGCGGGAGACGACCACGTTGTTGCGCTTGCGGTCCAGCTTGATGAGCTTGAACTCAAGCTCCTTGCCTTCCAGGTAGGCCGGGTCGCGCACGGGGCGCACATCGACCAGCGAACCAGGCAGGAACGCGCGGACGTCCTTGATGTCGACGGTGAAGCCGCCCTTGACCTTGCCGCTGATGCGGCCGGTGATGGTCTCGTTCTTCTCGAGGGCTTCCTCGAGTTCGTCCCACACCATCGCGCGCTTGGCCTTCTCACGCGACAGCACGGTCTCGCCAAAACCATTCTCGATGGAGTCGAGCGCGACCTTGACCTGGTCGCCCACGCCCACGTCGATTTCGCCGGCGTCATTCCGGAACTGTTCGATCGGCACGATGCCTTCGGACTTCAGGCCGGCGTTGATCACCACGACATCGCCGCGGACTTCCACGACGGTGCCGACGACGATGGCGCCCGGCTTCAGCTTCGCCAGGTTGGCTTGGCTGGCTTCGAACAGTTCGGCAAAAGATTCGGTCATTGTTGGATACTCGGTTGAACACACGGACGGAAGCACGGCGATCGCCGGCGTTCCCGCCCCCCTGACAGGCCCGCGAAGGCCCTGTGTGGTTGGTTGGAAAAAACCGCCGCGGTCATCCACGACGGAGCCTTGGCGCATGTGCGCCGCCTGCTGCGTGCGATCCGGTTGCGGTCGGCCGGTTCAGACGCCGCGCACGGGCACCAGGGCCAGCACGCGGTCGACGACTTCGTCGATGGACAGGCCGGTGGTGTCGATGAGGACGGCGTCTTCGGCCGGCTTCAGCGGCGCCACCGTGCGCTGGGCATCGCGGGCGTCACGGGACAGGATCTCCCGCAGCAGACCGTCAAATGTAACCGAAACCCCTTTTTCATTCAACTGGTTATGGCGCCTGCGGGCGCGCTCCTCGGCACTGGCGGTCAGGAACACCTTGGTCGTGGCGTCCGGGAAGATGACCGTGCCCATGTCCCGCCCGTCCGCGACCAGGCCCGGCTCCCGGCGGAATGCCCGCTGCCGCTCCTTCAGCGCGGACCGGACCTCGGGGATCGCAGCGATCGCCGAGGCCAGGGTGCCGGTGGTCTCCAGGCGCAGCTCGTCGGTGGCGTCGCTGCCGTTGACCAGGACGCGCAGGCCGGCCGGTTCGTCACGGAACTCGACGGCCGTGTCGAACGTGCAGCGCACCAGCGCGGCCGTGTCGGACAGGTCCAGGTCGGCCCAGCTGGCCGCCACCCCGACCGCCCGGTACAGTGCGCCCGAATCCAGGTAATTCCAGCCCAGCCGCGAAGCAGCCAGCCGGCTGATCGTGCCCTTGCCGGCGCCGGAGGGGCCGTCGATGGTGAGGACCGGGACTGGGGACGGCATGGGGGCTCCAAGGCGGGTCTGGGCCCGGAATTGTAGCGGCCCGTCCCGGCCCGCCCGACACCGGACCGCAAGCGCTTGAAACAGCACGGGAAAACCGGCTACAATGGCGGGCTTATCTGCACGCCTGGGCCGGACCGGCCCTGGCATCCCATCCGTCGTCCTCCGAGGTGTGTCATGAAAGTCCTTTCCTCCCTGAAGTCGGCGAAGGCCCGTCACCGCGACTGCAAGGTGGTCCGCCGCCGCGGCAAGGTCTTCGTGATCTGCAAGTCCAACCCGCGCTTCAAGGCCCGCCAGCGCTGAAGCCGGCAGGCGTCCCTGCCTCGGCCGGGACGCGCACCGACGCGAAGGCCGCAGCGATGCGGCCTTCCGCGTTTCCAGAAGGCGGTCCGATCGGGCGGTCCAATCAAGCCTTCCCTTCGAATCGCCCGATCGACCCGCCCGGCAACCCGAGGCCGGCTCCCGGATGTTGACGCCTGCCCCACCTTGGGCCAGGCGCTTCTGCTTACAATCGGGATTGCATGCCACGGGCCGCCGCCGGCGACCCTCCACCCGGGGAGAGCAACGCGATGAAACACAGCCCTTACATACTGATCCTGCTGGCCGCGTTCGCGGTCTGCGGCGTGGCCCAGGCCGACACCCTGCTGGTCGAGCGCGCCAACCAGAAGCCCGCCGTCGCCCAGCCCACCCGTGGCCTGAGCATGGGCGAGGTCGAAGCCCGTTTCGGCGCGCCGCAGGAACGCCTGGACCCGCGTGGTGGCCAGAAGCGCCAGTGGCCGACGATCAACCGCTGGGTCTATCCGGACTTCATCGTCTATTTCGAGAAGAACAAGGTGATCGACGTGGTGGCGCGCAAGGCCGATCCCGAAGAGATCGGCCCGAAGCCGCCGATCCGCTGACGCACGCGGCGCCCGGCGACGGCGTCCGGCGAAGCCAGGCCCCCGAATACCCGCGCTTCCAGGTGCGGGTATTCTTCATGGGCGACCCGCAGTCTGCGCGCCACGCGCAACCCCACTGGCAAGCCGGCCCGACCCGACCGGCACGACGCAAGCACTCCACGGAATGACCGACAACCTGCGCTTCCCCGCAGAATGGGAACCCCAGTCCGCGATCCTGATCGCCTGGCCGCATGCGGGCACCGACTGGGCCGAACGCCTGGCCGAGGTCGAGGAGACCTACATCGCGCTGGTGCAGGCCATCACCCGCTTCCAGGACGCCTGGATCTGCGTGGCCGACGACGACCTGCAGACCTACGCCGAAGCACGCCTGCGCTCGGCGCGGGTGGAGATGGCGCGGGTCCGCTTCGTCCCGTTCGACTACGACGACACCTGGCTGCGCGATTCCGGGCCGATCACCCTCCGCGACGGCAACAGCTTCCGCGTGCTGGACTTCCGCTTCACCGCCTGGGGCGGCAAGTTCGAGGCCGGGCGCGACGACCGTCTGGTCGAGTCGCTCGCCGAACAGGGCCTGTTCGGTGCCGCGACGCGGCGACGGATCGATTTCGCCCTGGAAGGTGGCGGCATCGAGACCGACGGCAACGGCACCCTGCTGACCACCTGGGAGTGCCTGCACGAGCGCCATCCCGGCGCCAGCCGGGAGGAACTGGACGCGAAGCTGCGCGGCTGGCTGGCCCAGGACCGGGTGCTGTGGCTGGAGCATGGCGCGCTGGAAGGCGACGACACCGACGCCCACATCGACACGCTGGCGCGCTTCGCGCCGGGCGACGCGATCGTGTTCCAGGCCTGCGACGATCCGGCCGACTGCCATTACACCGGGCTGCAGGCGATGGCCGCGGAGATCGCCGCGCTGCGTACCGCCGACGGGCGTGCGTACCGGCTGTTCCCGTTGCCATGGGCGGCGCCGGTCATCGACGAGGGGCGGCGCCTGGCCGCGTCCTACGCCAACTTCCTGATCATCAACGGTGCGGTGCTGATGCCCGCCTACGGCGTCACGGCCGATGAAAGGCATGCCGACGACCAGGCCGCAGCAGTGCTGGCCGAGGCCTTCCCCGGCCGCGAGATCGTACAGGTGCCATGCCGCCCGCTGATCTGGCAGAACGGCAGCCTGCACTGCATCACCATGCAGTTGCCGCTGGGTATCGCGGCCTAGGAGCGACGTACCGGCCGGCGCGGGGCCAGCGCCCCGGCTGCCTCATCGCCCGGTATGGCACGGCTGTCTGTAGGAGCCCGTCTTGCGGGCGACACGGACGCCGGAATCATGAAGGAGTCGCCTGTGCCGACGTGGTGTGTCGCCCGCAAGACGGGCTCCTTCGAGAGCCGCCCATCGTCAACCGTCGCCGCGCGCGGTTCCGGCACCCAAGCCGCCGGCAAGATCGGCTTCTCAGACAAACGCAGCTGGCAGCGGCGTTTTCAGGCCTGGTGCGGCCGCGCCGGGTTAACATTCCGCCTTCATTCCGATATGCGCAGCCGATGAGCCGCAAGAACCTTACCGTCGCCCTGGTCCAGGAACGCAACCACGGCGACGCCGATGCCAACCTGGCGGTGATCGAATCGCGCGTGGCCGAGGCCGCCGCGCAGGGCGCGCAGCTGGTGCTGCTGCAGGAACTGCACAACGGCGCCTACTTCTGCCAGCACGAATCGGTGGCCGAGTTCGATCTCGCCGAACCGGTTCCGGGTCCGAGCACGGAACGGCTCGGTGCGTTGGCGAAGAAGCACGGCGTGGTCATCGTCGGCTCGCTGTTCGAGCGCCGCGCCGCCGGCCTGTACCACAACACCGCGGTGGTGCTGGAGAAGGACGGCACCCTGCTGGGCAGGTACCGCAAGATGCACATCCCCGACGACCCGGGCTTCTACGAGAAGTTCTACTTCACCCCGGGCGACCTCGGCTTCCGGCCGATCGACACCTCGGTCGGCCGGCTCGGCGTGCTGGTGTGCTGGGACCAGTGGTATCCGGAAGCCGCGCGGCTGATGGCGCTGGCCGGCGCCGAACTGCTGCTCTACCCCACCGCGATCGGCTGGGACCCGGACGATGCGCAGGACGAGCAGAACCGGCAGCGCGAAGCCTGGGTGCTGAGCCACCGCGGCCATGCGGTGGCCAACGGGCTGCCGGTGCTGTCGTGCAACCGCGTCGGCCACGAGGCATCCCCACTGGGTGCATCGGGCATCCGCTTCTGGGGCAACAGCCACGTGCTCGGCCCGCAGGGCGAGTTCGTCGCCGAGGCCGGCACCGAGCCGACCGTGCTGGTCTGCGAGGTCGACCTGCAGCGCAGCGAACACGTGCGCCGGATCTGGCCGTTCCTGCGCGACCGCCGGATCGACGCCTACGGCGACCTGCTCAAGCGCTACATCGACTGAAGGCCGCGCACGTGACCGTCACTGTCCGCGACGCAACGCCGGCCGACGTGCCGGCGATCGCCGCCATCTACGCGGCTGAAGTGCGCGACCACGTCAACACCTACGAATACGACGTTCCCGACCAGGCCGAGATGGCGCGGCGCATGCAGACGGTGCTGGACGCCGGCTATCCCTACCTCGTCGCCGAGGACGCCGACGGCATCGCCGGATACGCGTATGCGGGCAGCTACCGCGCACGCATCGGCTACCGCCTCACCGTCGAGAACTCGGTCTACGTCGCCGCCGGCCGCCAGGGCCGCGGAATCGGCGCGATGCTGCTGGAGCGGCTGATCGCCGACTGCGAGGCGCGCGGCTTCCGGCAGATGATCGCGGTGATCGGCGAACCCTCCAATACCGCTTCCATCCGCCTGCACGAAAAGTCCGGCTTCCACCTGGTCGGCGTCTTCCGCGGCATCGCCTGGAAGCATGGACGCTGGCTGGACACGGTGCAGATGCAGCGTGCGCTCGGCGCAGGCGACGGCGAGCCCCCGCATGAGCGATGAAACGATGATCCCGGAACAGTCTCCCGCCCACTCCACCGATCCGATGCACGGGCAACCGCAGCAGATCGTGGAGCGCGACGGCGTGCGCTACACGCTGCTCGGTACCGCGCACGTCTCCCAGGCCAGCATCGACGCGGTGCGCGCGGCCATCGACAGCGGCGCCTACGACACCGTGGCGGTGGAACTGGATGCCGGCCGCCTGCAGTCGCTTACCGATCCCGACACGCTGGCCCGGCTGGACATCGTCAAGGTCCTGCGCGACGGCAAGACCCACCTGTTCGCCGCCAACCTGGCGCTGGCCGCGTACCAGCGCCGGCTGGCCGAACAGCTCGGCGTCGAGCCCGGGGCGGAACTGAAGGCGGCGGTGCAGGAAGCGCGCGCGCGCGGCCTGCCGGTGCGCCTGATCGATCGCGAGGTCGGCCTGACCTTCCGCCGCGCGATGCAGCGCCTGGGCTGGTGGGGCCGGGCCAAGACCGGCGCCGGCATCCTGCTGGCGATGGTCGACGACGAGGAGATCGGCGAGGACGACATCGAGAAGCTCAAGAGCGGCGACGTGCTCGAGTCCAGCTTCGGCGAGTTCGCCACCCACAGCCCGGCGCTGTACGAGAGCGTGATCGGCGAACGCGACCGCTACATGGCGGCCAACCTGCGCGACATCGGCGGCGGCGCGCGCGAGGTGCTGGCGGTGGTCGGCGCCGGCCACCTGCCCGGGCTGGCGCGCCACCTGCTGGAGGACACGCTGGCGCCGGCGGTCATCCGCGGCGAGCTGGAGTCGGTCGAGACCCGCAGCAGCTTCCCGTGGTTCACCGTGGCGCTGACCGTGTTCGTCATCGGCGGCTTCGCCTGGGGTTTCTGGCAGGGCGGCCTGGACGTCGGCTCGGACCTGGTCCTGCAGTGGGTGCTGGCCACCGGCCTGCTCGGCGCGCTGGGCTGCGCGATCGCCGGCGGCCATCCGCTCAGCATCCTCGCCGCGTTCGTCGCCTCGCCGCTGACCCCGCTGCACCCGGCGCTGGCTTCCGGCACGATCAGCGCGCTGGTCGAGGCGACGCTGCGCAAGCCGACCTATGCCGACTTCATGGCCCTGCGCGACGACATCCAGACCTTGAAGGGCTGGTACCGCAACCGCGTGTCGCGGGTGCTGCTGAACTTCTTCCTGACCAGCCTGGGCACCGCCATCGGCGTGTGGACCGGCGGCCTGCGCATGCTCGGCCGGCTGGTCGGCTGAGCCCGCGGCCGCTTCGCGTAGAGCCGGGCTTGCCCGGCTGAAGCCCCCGCGTCTCGCAGTGGGCAAGCCCCGCCCTGCGGCGGCAGGCCCATCCCCGCAGATCCGGGTTTGCCGGGCTTGAACCATGCCGCATCCGGCAAGCGGACAGAGCGCGCTCTACCGGGACTGCCGCGCGTCGAAGCGCGCGGATGTCATTCCAGGTGGATCGCCGCGACCGCAGCCGACACGCCCTTGCCGCCATCCCCCACGCCGCGCGCGCGCCGCACCAGCCGCGCCACGCCGTTGCGCAGGTCGTCGAGCATCGCGTAGATGGTCGGCAGGAACAGCAGGCTGACCACGGTCGAGAACGCCAGCCCGCCGGCGATGGCGCGGGCCATCGGCGCATAGGCCGGGCCGTCGCCGGCCAGCTTGGTGTCGGCCATCGCGATCGGGATCATCGCCAGGATCGCCGTGCCCATGGTCATCAGGATCGGGCGCAGGCGCTCGCGGCTGCCCTCCACCAGCGCATCGGTACGCGACATGCCGCGCCGGCGCAGGTTGTTGATGTGTTCCACCATCACGATGCCGTTGTTCACCACCACGCCCATCAGCACCAGGATGCCGATGAAGGACATGATCCCGAAGGTGGTGCCGGTCAGGGCGAACAGCCAGAACACGCCGAACACCGAGAACAGCACGCCGCTCATGATCGCCGCCGGGAACAGCAGCGACTCGAACACCGCCGCCATCACGATGTAGATCATCACCAGGGCGATGAGCAGGTTGAACATCATCTGCGCACTGGCCTCGTCCTCCTCCTGGAAGGCGCCGCCATCGAAGGAGTACGTGTAGCCGGGCGGGAACGCCATGCCCTGCAGGGTCTCCTCCATCGCCTTGCGCGCATCCGGCACGGTCACCTTGTCGGCCAGGTTGGCCAGCACCGACAGGGTGGTCTGGCGGTTGGTGCGCTGGACCTGGGTGGCCGACGGGGTCATCGCCACGTCCACCAGGCTCAGCAGCGGCACCGTGCGGCCGTCGGGCGAACGCACCATGAACCCGGCCAGGTCCTCGGTACCGTAGTCCTCCGCGCCGGCGAACCGCACCCACACCGGCACCTCGTTCTCGCCACGGCGGAACTCGCGCAGCGGCGCGCCGCGCAGCGCCAGGCCGACGAAGCTGGCCACCTGCTCGGCGCTGAAGCCGAACGCCGCGGCGCGGTCGCGGTCCACCCGCACCTTGAGTTCGCTGTTCTGGTCGCCGACGTTGACCCGCACGTCGCGCAGTTCCGGCCGCCGCGACAGGATCGGGATCAGTTCGTTGGCGATCTCGGTCAGGGTCTGGGTCGAATCGCCGACCAGCTGGAAGGACACGTTCTGCCCCGGCTGCCCGCCGCCGCCCTGCCCGCCCTGATCGCCGATGCCGATGTTGGCCCGCGCCGACTTGGGCAGGTCCTTGCGCAACGCCTCGACCAGCGGCTTGGTCTCGCTGGGCTTGTCGATGTCGAACTTGACCATCGTCCCGCCCCACTCCTGCTCGCTGAAATACGAGTAGATCTGGGCAATGTGGTACTTCTGCCGGTTGGCCTCCAGGAACTTCTCCACCCGCAGGATCTCAGCCGACATCTGCTCCCTGGTGTAGGCGCCCTTCCACTGGTAGTAGATCTGGGTCTGGTCGCCGTCGCCGTCGCCGCCGAACATGTCGAACTTGGTGAACTTGATCGGCACCAGGCTGACCAGGATCACCAGCAGGATGCCCAGCACGCTCCAGCCGCGGTGTTCCAGCGTCCAGCGCAGCAGGCCCGCGTAGCGGTTCTGCATGCGCGGTATCAGGCCCCGGGTGCCATGCACCAGCGGCGGCGTCTTCAGCCGCGCCGAGAGCATCGGGATCAGGCTCACCGCCACCAGCCACGAGGCCAGCAGCGAGACGCAGATGGTGATCGCGATCTGGCCCAGGTAGATGCTCAGGAAGTTGCGCTCGCCGAACAGGTTGGGGACGAACACGATGCAGTGGCACAGGGTGCCGGCCGACAGCGCGATGGCCACGTGGCGCGTGCCCACGATCGAGGCGGCCACCGGGTCGCCCGGGTACTTCTCCCGCTCCTGGTAGATGCTCTCCACCACCACCACGGCGTTGTCGACCAGCATGCCGATGGCCAGCAGCAGGCCCATCATGGTCAGGATGTTCAGGGTCACGCCGGCGAAGTACATGAAACCCAGCGTCATCACGAAGCAGATCGGGATGGCCAGGGTCACCATCGCCACCGACGGCCAGTGGCGCAGGAAGAACCACAGCACCAGGATCGACAGCACCAGGCCGATGGCGCCGGCCTCGGCCAGTTCCAGCAGCGACGAGGTCACGCTCTCGCCCTGGTTCTCGATGATCTTGACCTGCACGTCGCGCAGGTGCGGCTGCGCGCGGATCGCTTCGACCTCGGCCAGCGCCTTGCTCGACACGTCCACCAGGTTGGCGTTGCGTTCCTTGAAGATGTCCAGGCCGACGGCCGGCCGGCCGTCGAGGCGTCGCCCGTAGTCCATGCGCGCCGGCTTCAGCCGCACGTCGGCGATGTCGCCCAGGCGCACGCCGTCCTTGCCGACCGGGAGGTCGCGCAGTTGCTGCAGGTCGGTCAGCTCGCCCACCGGCTGCACCCGCAGGCGCTGGCCGGCGTCGCTGATGGTGCCGGCGGAGATCGAGAAGTTGACCGCCTGCAGGCGCTGGGTCAGGTCGTTCAGGCTCAGGTCGTGTGCGGTCAGCCGGTCCTGGTCGATCGCGATCTCCACCTCGTTGGGCGGCGCGCCGGAGACCTCGACGCGGGCCACGCCGGGAATGCGCTCGATCCGGCGCTTGAACTCGCGCTCGATCATGTCGTACGCGCCGGTCAGGTCGGTGCTGCTGGCCAGGCGCACGCGCAGCACCGGCTGGTCGGTGGTGGAGAACTTGAAGACGAAGTAGCGCTGCAGGTCGTCGGGCAGGTCGTCGCGGATCGCGTCCAGCCGCTCGCGCGCCTCGGACGCGGCGATGGCCACGTCGCGGTCCCAGTTGGAGAACTGGATGAAGACCTGCGCGCCGTCGGCCTTGGCGTTGGACTCCATGCGCTTGATCCCGGCCATGGTCGACAGCGCCTCCTCGGCCGGGCGCAGCACCGTGCGCTCGACTTCCTCGGGCGTGGATCCGGCGTACGGCAGCGACACGAAGATGAAGGGCGGCGACACCTCGGGGAAGGCTTCCAGCGGCAACCGGATCGCGGCGATCAGGCCGATCACGAACAGCGATATGAAGAACATCACCGTCGTGACCGGACGCCGGATGCTGAACTCCGCAACGCTCATGCCGGCTGTCCTTCGCCGTCGATGGCCAGCGGCCCGGCCAGGCGGCCGGCGCGGCGACCGCGCTCGCGGTAGTACGCGTCCGAACGCCGGTCGAGCAGGTCGTAGACCACGGGGATCACCACCAGGGTCAGCAGGGTCGACACCAGCAGGCCGCCGATCACCGTGATCGCCATCGGCGAACGCACCTCCGCGCCGGGGCTGCCGAACAACGGCGCCATCGCCAGCGGCAGGAAGCCGAACACGGTGCACAGCGTGGTCATGGCGATCGGGCGCAGGCGCGAACGGGCGCCCTCGACCAGCGCGGTGCGCTTGTCCACGCCCTCCTCGCGCAGCTGGTTGACCTTGTCGATCAGGATGATCGCGTTCTTGGTCACCAGGCCCACCAGCAGTATCAGGCCTATGAACACCACCACCGAGATCGCCGAGCCGGTCAGGAACAGCGCCAGCATCGCGCCGACCAGCGCCAGCGGGATGGTGAACAGGATCACGAACGGATGCAGCAGCGACTCGAACTGCGAGGCCATCACCAGATACACCAGGAACACCGCCAGGCCGAAGGCGAACAGCAGCGAATTCACCGATTCGGACAGTTCCTCGCCCTGGCCGCCGATGTGCATACCCACGCCGGCGCCGATCGGGTCGGCGGCCACCATCTGCTGGACCTCGCGCATGGCGCTGCCCAGGTCGATGTCGCGCAGGTTGGCCGAGACGATCGCCACGCGGACCTGGTCGGCACGGTGGATCTCGCTCGGGCCGCTGGTGGCGACCACGTCGGCGACCGCCGACAGGGTGACCGGCCGCGCGCTGCCCGGATTGACGATCAGGCGGCGGATGCTGTCCACCGAGGCGCGGTCGTTCTCCTGCGCGCGCACCAGCACGTCGATCTTGCGGTCGCGGAAGCTGTAGCGCGTGGCGACCTCGCCCCTCACCTTCTTCACCACCACGTCCGCGATCTGGCGCGTGGTCAGGCCCAGGGCGCCGGCGCGCTCCTGGTCGAAGCGGATCTGGATCTCGGGGAAGCCCTGTTCCACCGTCGACTTGACGTCAGCGTAGTGCGGATTGGCGCGCAGCATCGCCGCCAGCTTCTGCCCGGCGTGCTCGATGCCAGCCAGGTCCTGGCCGCGCAGCTCGACTTCCAGTGGCGTGGACGAACTGAGAAGCTGCGGGCGGCTGAAGTCGACCTGCGCTCCCGGATGCCCCTGCATCGACGCACGCAGCGCCTCGGTGGTGCGGGCTTCGATCTTCTCGCTGCCGCCATTTGCCATGACCACGGTCAGCTTGCCGACGTTCTCGCCGCTCTCGGTCGGGCTGGCGTCCAGCCGCGTGCCGCTGCCGCTGACGCCGTACAGCGCCTGCACGCCCTCGGCGCCGGCGTGCTTGCGCTGCAGCTCGCGCACCAGCGCGTCGGTCTGCGCCAGCGGGGTGCCGGGTGGCAGCTTCACCGTCATCTCGAAGCGGTCCTGCGCCAGCTGCGGGATCAGGTCGGCGCCCAGGTGCGGGACGACCAGTAGCGTGGCGGCGAAGGCCGCGGCCGCCAGGCCCAGCACCAGACCGCGCCGCTCAAGCGCGGCCGGCAGCAGTTTCATGTAACCGGATTCGGCGCGGTGGTACGGCGCCATGGCCAGGTCGCTGGCCTTGCGCATCACCGGCCCGACCAGTGCCGCCAGCCCGCGCCACAGGCGGACCACGCCCCAGGCGATGCCGAAGGACACGCCACGCACCGCCGCACCGATGCCGCGGCCGGTCGCGGCCACCGGCTTCTGCCAGCGCGAATCCGGGCGCCACTGCGGATGCGGTGCTTCCTCCGGGAACGCCAGCGGCGGCCGCCCCTTGAGCGAGCTGAGCATCGGGATCAGGGTCATCGACACCACCAGCGAGATCGCGATGGCGATGGCCACGGTCAGTGCCTGGTCGCGGAACAGCTGGCCGGCGATGCCCTGCACGAACACAAGTGGCAGGAACACCGCGATCGTGGTCAGGGTCGAGGCCACCACCGCCATGCTCACCTCGCGGGTGCCGGCGATCGCCGCCTCCAGCACGCCCAGCCCGCGTTCGCGCGCCTTGGCGATGCTCTCCAGCACCACGATCGAATCGTCCACCACCAGGCCGGTGGCCAGCGCCAGGCCGCCGAGCGACATCACGTTCAGGCTCAGGTCCAGCTGGTCCATGAAGAAGAACGTGGTGATGATCGACACCGGCAGCGACAGGCTGATCACGAACGTGCTCCAGCCATCGCGCAGGAACAGGAAGATGATCAGGATCGCGAGCATGCCGCCGATCACCGCGTCCTTCTTGACGTCGGCGATGGCGTGCTCGATGAACAGCGACTGGTCGTCGATGACGGTCAGCTCCACGTCCGGCGGCACCTGCTTCTTCAACTGCTCCAGGCGCGCCTTGAGCGCCTTGGCGGTGGCCACGGTATTGGCATCGCCTTCCTTGTAGATCGCCAGTTCCACCGCCTCCTTGCCGGCCAGGCGGATGATCGCCTCGCGCTCCTTGTAACCCTGGCGCACGTCGGCCACGTCCTTCAGCCGCACCGGCACCCCGCCGGCCACGACGCTGCCGCCGCCGCCCGACGAGGCGCTCTGCACCGAGGCCGCCGCGGCCAGCACGCTGGCGTCGCCCGAGGCCGCGGCGATCGCCGCCATCTGCTGCGCGGCCGAGGCCGCGGCGTTGTCGCCGCCGCTCTGGGTGGTGACCAGCATCTCGCGGATCTCTTCGATCGAGGCGAACTGGTTGACCGTGCGCACCAGGTAGCGCTGCGAACCTTCCTCCAGGCGGCCGCCGGAGATGTTGATGTTCTCCTGCTGCAGCCGCTGGATGACCGTGTCGATGGGCAGGTTGAGCTGAGCCAGCTTCTGCTGGTCGATGTCGACCTGGATCTCGTCCTCCAGGCCGCCGCCGACCTTGACCGCGGCCACGCCGGCCACCGGCTCGAGCTTCTTCTTCAGGTCCTCGTCGGCGTAGCGGCGCAGTTCCGTGAGTACGCGCACGCTGTCGGCCTCGCCGGCGGTGTCCTGCTTGCCGGACAGCACCAGGCGCAGGATCGGCTCGGTCGAAGGATTGAAGCGCAACAGCACCGGGGCCTTGGCCTCCAGCGGCAGCGACAGCGCTTCCATCTTGTCGCGGACCTCCAGGCTGGCCTGGTCCATGTCCGTGCCCCAGGCGAACTCCAGCACCACGTCGCTCTGGCCGGTGCGCGACACCGACTTGAGCTTGCGCAGGTTCTTCACCACGCCGACGGCTTCCTCCACCGGCTCGCTGATCAGGGTCTCGATCTCCGACGGCGCCGCGCCGGTGTACTCGGTGCGCACGGTCAGGGTCGGATAGCTCAGGTCCGGCAGCAGGTTGACCTTGAGGCTGCCCAGCGAAATCAGGCCGAACAGCACCATGGTGACGGTGATCATCGCGACGGTCACACGCCGCCGGGTGGCGAACCCGACCAGGCCCCCCGCGCGTCCGCCATCGCCTGCCGCGTCGTGCGGCGCGTGGACGGGAGCGCTCATCGGGCGTTTCCGGCGGCCGCGGCGGTGGCGGCGGCATCCGGGCCGGACTTGCCCGGCTCGGTGCCGATCACCTGGACCACGCTGCCTTCGCGCAGCGCGACCTTGCCGGCGGTCACCACCTGGTCGCCGGCCTTGATTCCGTCGCGCACCTCGATCCAGCCGCCGTCCACGTAGCCGATCTTGACCGGCACCCGCGCGGCCTTGCCTTCGCGGACCACGAACAGTGCCGGATCGCCGTCGTCCAGCAGGGCCACGCGCGGCACCACCAGGGCATCGGGGCGCTGGTCGTAGTCGATGCGGATGCGGCCGAACATGCCCGGCTGCAGCGCATCGCCACCGGCGAAGGCGCTGATCACGCGGAAGGTGCCGCTGCCCGCGTCGACCACCGGCGCCACGCGGTCGACCACGCCCTCGAAGGTGCGGCCCGGCAGCGCGTCGACCTGCAGCAGCACCGGCTGGCCGGCCTTCATCGTCGCCAGTTCGCGCTCGGGCACGTTGAGCGTGGCTTCCAGGCGCGAGTCGTCGACGATGCGGAAGATCGGCGTGTTGATCTGGACGAAGTTGCCCGGCTTGATCGAGCGCGAGGCGACCACGCCGGAGATCGGCGCGGTGACCGTGGAGTACGACAGTTCCAGGCTGGCCAGGTTGTACTGGGCGCGCGCGTTCTCCAGGTCGTAGCGCATCTGGTCGACCTCGCCGGCGCTGATCAGCTGCTGGGCGACCAGCTGCTGGGCGCGGCGGTAGTTGTTTTCCAGCTTGTGCAACTGGGCCTGGGCCTGGGCGACGGCCAGACGGGCGCGGTCCGGGTCCAGCCGTACCAGCGGCTGGCCGGCCTTCACCTGCTGGCCCTCTTGCACCAGCACCGCCAGCGCCACGCCGGAGGTCTTGGCGACGACCTGCGAGTCGGCCAGCGGCTCCAGTGCAGCGGTGCCGGTATAGCTGGCGGCGATCGGCCGGCGCGCGGCCTTGACCACCTCCACCGGAATCGACTCGACCTCGGCCTCCTTGCCCTTGGCCTGAGCATCGCCCGGCCCTTCCTTGCCGCCCTTGCAGGCAGCCAGCAGGGTGGCGAGCAGCAGTGCGGCCGCTGCGGCGCGCCCGGCAGCGTGGCGGAGGCGGGTCTGGGGACTGGCCATGACGATATCCATATATGCGAGGGAAGCCCGGGGGTGTGATCAGGTGTTGTATACAAGTAGATCACCGGAACAGCGGGCCGCCATGCGCCGAAGGTCATGGGTCCCGCATGTCCGGTGCGGCATTGACCGCCCGGCGGGCCGCAGGTTCCGGTCGCGTGAATGCGCAGGCTATACTGCGCCGGCTTCGCGGCCGGCCCCGCTGCCGGCCCGTCCACCTTCCGCGACCGATCCCGGACCACCGAATGATGCGCCCGCTGCCGCTAGCCGCCTGCCTTGCCCTGGTCTCCGCCCTGTCCTTTCCCGCCCTGGCCCAGGAGGCCACGCCGCCACCGGCCGAGGCCGCGGAACCGGCAGCCGCTCCCGCCGAGCCGACCCCGACGCCCACCGCGGCCGCCGTCCCGACCGGCAATCCTGAATCCGGCCGCCAGCTGACCTATACCTGCCAGGGCTGCCACGGCCTGACCGGTTACAAGAACGCCTACCCGAACTTCCACGTGCCGAAGATCGGCGGGCAGTCGGCCGAATACCTGGCCCAGGCCCTGCACGAATACCAGCAGGGCAAGCGCAAGCACCCGACCATGCAGGCCCAGGCGCAGAGTTTCTCCGAGCAGGACATCGCCGACATCGCCGCCTTCCTGTCCACCCTCAAGTAAGCAGCCGCCACTCATGCCGACAGCCGTGACCGCCCCGCGTCTCGCCATCGCCCTCGCCGCCGCCCTGCTCCTGGCGGCCTGTTCCGGACAGGAAAGCTCCCACGACACCGCCGAAGGCGAAGCCCATGCGGCCACGAGTTCCTCGGCCGGCCTGCCGGACGGTCATCCCGCCGCCGGCGAGCAGCTCGCCAAGGCCAAGGGCAAGGCAACCGGCCAGAGCTGCGTCGACTGCCACGGCCCGGACGGCAACGCCCCGATCGACGCCAGCTACCCCAAGCTGGGCGGCCAGTACGCCGACTACATCGCCCACGCGCTGCAGCAATACCGCGCCGGCGACCGCCAGCATGCGCTGATGACTCCGCAGGCCGCCAACCTGAGCGACCAGGACATCGCCGACCTGGCCGCGTTCTTCGCCTCGCGCCCATCGCAGCTGAGCGATTTGCACGGCGTGCACTGAACGCCGTTGCGAAGCGTCACCAGCGAAGGCCCGCTTGTGCGGGCCTTCGCTTTTTTGAGGCACCGGGAGCAGGAAGCCAGGCTTTGGAACGGGACGCCATGCCTCTGATGCCTGATGCAGAGCGTCGGCTTCGGGCGCGGGCGGCATGCCTGTGGAGGTTGTGAAGCAAATGCTTCGGCTCCGGCCGGGGCCGCCGCACCCTGGGGGTCTGGCGCATCGCTCGGCTCCGCCATCCATGGCTCCGACGAGCGAGCGCAGGCCATCCCTGGCCTGCTTGCGCCAGACCCCCAGGGCACGACGTCCTTCGCGAGCTTGCCGGTCGTAGCTTCGTTCGGCGAAAGCTGTAGCAAAAGCAAAAGCGGACACGGCGAAATCGCCAGTATCTTCGGCTACCACTAATCACCGTCGTCCCCGCGCAGGCGGGGACCCAGTGACTTTGCCTCCGGATCCGACCGCCCCGTAAATGAAAGGGCCGCACACAAGTCGCTGGGTCCCCGCCTGCGCGAGGACAACGGCTGTACGTCCTCGATCCGGTTCTCAATCGTCTGGATCCCACCGGTGAGTGACGACGGTTGAGCGGGTTGAGCGAAGCCACGCCCCCGACGCGCCGGAAAGACGCGGTAGTGCGGGGGTATCGCGCAAGCAGCACACGGATGTGCTGCGCTCGGCTGTCGGAGGCAGGACGCCGGAGCCAGCCGATGCGCCATACCCCCGCACTGCCGCGGCTCCCGCCGAAGCTCACGCCGCCCAACGCCTTTGCTCCTGCGGTTGCGGTTGCGGTTGCGGCCCACGACCGCCCGTCAACGTGTACGCCGATCGCACACCTACTCGCGTCACAATGCGGGCCATGGCTGCCTCTTCTTCCGCTTCGCCCAAGCCGCGCCGCGAGCGCGGCAACCCCAGCCTGCGCGAACGCTTCGATGCGATGCGCAACCTGCCCCCATTCCTCGGCCAGATCTGGCGGACCAGTCCCGGCCTGACCCTGACCAGCCTGGGCCTGCGCCTGATCCGCGCATTGATGCCCGTGGTCTCGCTGTACATCGGCAAGCTGATCATCGACGAAGCGATCCGCCTGGTCGGACTGGGACTGGAGTTCGACGGCCTCGGCCAGGCACTGAGCGATGGCCAGTTGAGCCACCTGGCGGCCCTGCTCGGCCTGGAACTGGTGCTGGCGATCGGCTCGGACCTGCTCGGCCGGCTGGTCAGCTACGCCGACGGGCTGCTCTCGGAACTGTTCACCAACGCCAGCAGCGTGCGCCTGATGGAGCACGCCGCCACCCTGGACCTGGAGGATTTCGAAGACCCGGACCTGCAGGACAAGCTCGATCGCGCCCGGCGCCTGACCATGAGCCGGATGAACCTGATGAGCCAGCTGTTCGGCCAGGTGCAGGACGCGGTCACCGTGGTCGCCTTCGCCATCGGCCTGCTGGTCTACGCGCCGTGGCTGATCGGACTGCTGGCGGTGGCGCTCATCCCGGCGTTCGTCGGCGAAGCGCACTTCAACGCGCTGGGCTATTCGCTCAACTTCGCCTGGACGCCCGAACGGCGCCAGCTCGAATACCTGCGCCAGACCGGCGCCAGCGTGGAAACGGCCAAGGAGGTGAAGATCTTCAACCTGCACCGCTTCCTGGTCGACCGCTACAAGCGGCTGGCGGAGAAGTTCTACCTCGCCAACCGCGCTCTCGCCCGACGCCGCGCGCTGTGGGGCACGCTGCTGGCCGCGCTGGGAACCCTGGGCTACTACGTCGCCTACGGCTACATCGCCTGGCGCACGGTCAGGGGCGACTTCAGCATCGGCGACCTGACCTTCCTGGCCGGCAGCTTCCGCCGCCTGCGCCAGCTGCTGGAAGGCCTGCTGGTCGGCTTCTCCCAGGTCGCCGGGCAGGCGCTGTACCTGGACGACCTGTACTCGTTCTTCGAGATCGAACCGGAGATCCGCTCGAAGCCCGACGCGATGCCGGTGCCGCGCCCGATCGCGCGCGGCTTCGTGTTCGACAACGTCGGCTTCCGCTACCCGGATGCCGATGCCTGGGCGCTGCGCGGGCTGGAGTTCGAGCTGCGCGCCGGCGAGGTGTTGGCCCTGGTCGGTGAAAACGGCGCCGGCAAGACCACCCTGGTCAAGCTGCTGGCGCGGCTGTACGACCCGGACGAGGGGCGGATCCTGCTCGACGGCCGCGACCTGCGCGACTACGACCTGGACGACCTGCGCGCCAACATCGGGGTGATCTTCCAGGACTTCGTCCGCTACCACCTCACCGCCGGCGAGAACATAGGCGTGGGCCGGATCGAAGCCATGGACGATGCCGCGCGCATCCGCGAATCCGCACGCAGGGCGATGGCCGACGAAGTCATCGAGCCGCTGCCGCAGGGCTACGACCAGCTGGTCGGGCGCCGCTTCAAGACCGGCGTGGAGCTGTCCGGCGGCCAGTGGCAGAAGATCGCCATCGCCCGCGCCTACATGCGCGATGCGCAGGTGATGATCCTCGACGAGCCCACCGCGGCGCTGGATGCGCGCAGCGAGTTCGAGGTGTTCCAGCGCTTCAAGGAACTGTCGCACCAGCGCACCGCGGTGCTGATCTCGCACCGCTTCTCCAGCGTGCGCATGGCCGACCGGATCCTGGTCCTGGCCGGCGGCCGCGTGGAAGCCAGCGGCACCCACGCGCAGCTGATGGCGCAGGGCGGGCGCTACGCGGAGTTGTTCGAGCTGCAGGCAGCCGGCTATCGTTGACCATCCCCGCCACCGACAGGATGCGCCGCCATGCGCCTGCCCGCCCTCGCTCCCGCCGCCCTCGCCCTGCTCATCGCGCTGCCGGCCTGCACGCCCGCATCGGACACCGCCGCTTCCGCCGCGCCGGTCGCTGCCCCCGCCGCGCCGGCGCGCAGCGTCGCCAGCGAACAGGGCGAAGCGAAACTGAGCGTGGTCGCCAGTGGCCTGGCCCATCCGTGGGCCGTCGCGCTCCTGCCGGACGGCGGCTTCCTGGTCACCGAGCGGGTCGGCACGCTGCGCCGCATCGCCGCCGACGGCACCGTGTCGCCACCGCTGTCGGGGGTGCCGGCGGTATCGGCGCGTGGCCAGGGCGGCCTGCTCGACGTCGCGCTGGCGCCGGACTTCGCGCAGAGCCGGCGCATCTACCTCAGCTTCGCCGAGCCCGACGGCAACGGCCTGTCCGGCACCAGCGCCGCGTATGCCACGCTCGGCGATGGCGGGTTGAACGACGTGACCGTGTTCTACCGCCAGGAACCGAAGGTCGATACCGAAAACCACTACGGCTCGCGCTTCGCCTTCGACGGCCGGGGTCACGTCTTCATCAGCCAGGGCGAGCGCACCCTGCGGCCGATGGCCCAGCAGCTGGACAAGCTGCAGGGCAAGCTGGTCCGCCTGAACCTGGACGGCAGCGTGCCCGAGGACAACCCGTTCGTCGGCCAGGCTGGCGCGCGCCCGGAGATCTGGAGCTACGGCCACCGCAACTCGCAGGGCCTGGCGTTCGACCCGCGCACCGGCAAGCTGTGGGAAAGCGAGCACGGCCCGCGCGGCGGCGACGAGGTGAACCTGCCGCAGCCCGGCAGGAACTACGGCTGGCCGATCGTCACCCACGGCATCGACTATTCCGGCCAGCCGATTTCCGAAGCGGTGGGCAAGGAGAAGGAAGGCATGGAGCCGGCGCAGTTCGTGTTCGAAGTCTCGCCGGGACTTTCCGGCATGGCGTTCCATACCGGTCATCCGGGCAAGCCCTGGAACGACAGCCTGTTCCTCGGCTCGCTGGCGCAGCGCCAGCTGATCCGGCTGCAGCTGGACGGCGACCGCATCGTTTCCGAGGAGCGCCTGCTGCAGGATTTCGGCGAACGCATCCGCGACGTGCGCGCCGGCGCCGACGGCAACCTGTACCTGGTCACCGACGAGGACGACGGCAAGCTGCTGAAGCTGGAGCCGCCGCAGGGCTGAGTCGCGGACCGGAGGGACATCGGCCGGATGAGAAGGATTCCCATCCGGCTGGGCTACAATAGCCGCCTTCCCTCCCCCTGCTGTCTCCCCGATGTCATCCGCCTACGGCACCGAGACGGTGCTCGATGTCCGTCACTGGACCGACGACTACTTCAGCTTCACCACCACCCGCGACGACGGTTTCCGCTTCGAGAACGGCCAGTTCGTGATGATCGGACTGGCCACCGAGGGCGGCAAGCCGCTGCTGCGCGCCTACTCGATCGCCAGCGCCAACTGGGAAGAGCAGCTGGAGTTCTTCAGCATCAAGGTCCCCAACGGCCCGCTGACCTCGCGCCTGCAGCACATCAAGCCCGGCGACAGCGTGCTGGTCGGGCGCAAGCCGACCGGCACGCTGCTGATCAGCGACCTGCATCCGGGCCGCAACCTGTACCTGCTGGGCACCGGCACCGGCCTGGCGCCGTGGCTGTCGGTGGTCAAGGATCCGGAGACCTACGAGCGTTTCGAACGCGTGGTCCTGTGCCACGGCGTGCGCAACGCCAAGGACCTGGCCTACCGCGACTACTTCGGGAAGGAACTGCCGCAGCACGAACTGCTCGGCGAGACGATCCGCGGCAAGCTGTTGTACTACCCGGCGGTCAGCCGCGAAGAGTTCCCCAACCGCGGCCGCCTGACCGAGCTGATGGCCAGCGGCGAAATGACGCGCACCCTGGGCATCGAGCCGCTGGACCCCGCGCACGACCGCGCCATGATCTGCGGCAGCCCGCAGATGCTGGCCGATTTCCGCAGCCTGCTCGACGGCCGCGGCTTCGCCGCCTCGCCGCGGATCGGCACCGCCGGCCAGTACGTGTTCGAGCGCGCGTTCGTCGAAAAGTAGGCTTGCCGACCCCTCCCACAGGCGTGCTAGCGTGCGCGCGGGGACGACAGGAACGGGGGATCGCATGACTTCACGATGGCTGCTGCTGGCAGGGTTGCTCCTGTCCGCCATGGACCTTGCCGCCGCCGGACTGCCGGCGCCGCCGGCGGTCGGCGAAGTTCCGCCGCAACAGCTGGGCAAGGACCGCAAGGGCTCCCCGGTCGACCTGGCCGACTACCGCGGCAAGGTGACCATCGTGACCTTCTGGGCTTCCTGGTGCGGCCCCTGCCAGCGGGAACTGCCGGTCCTCGGGCGTCTCCAGGACGTCATCGGGCGCGATGCGCTCGAGGTGATCGCGGTCAACTTCAAGGAACCGCGCGAGGATTTCAATGCGGTGGTGCGCGCCAACCGCAAGATCCCGCTGACCTACGTGCGCGACAGCCTGGGCACGACCAGCGACCAGTACGGCATCCACTCGCTGCCGCACATGTTCATCCTCGACCACGAGGGCAAGGTCGCCTATACCCATCGCGGCTATTCCGCCGAGTCGCTCCCGGGCATCATCCAGGAAATCATTTCGCTGCTTCCGGAGGAAGTGAAGAACCGCGCGCCCGCCAACGGCTGAGGCCGGGACCGGGCGAATCGAAGCCGCCGCCGGGCTCAGGGCCCGGCCACGAGTGCCCGGTCGATGTCGCCCAGCAGCGATTCGGGCTGCACGTTCGGCGCATGGCGGGACAGCACCCGCCCATCGCGGCCGACCAGGAACTTGGTGAAGTTCCACTTGATCGTGCCGGTTCCCAGGAACCCGCGCTTCTCGCCCTTGAGCCATTGCCACAGCGGATGCGCACCGGGGCCGTTGACTTCGATCTTGGCGAACATCGGGAATGTCACGCCGAAGTTGAGCGCGCAGAAGTCGCGGATCGCGGCCTCGTCGCCGGGCTCCTGGTGCCCGAACTGGTCGCACGGAAATCCGAGCACGGCGAAGCCTCGCTCGCGCCGCTCGCGCCACAACCGCTCCAGGCCGGCGTACTGCGGGGTGAAGCCGCAGCGCGAGGCCACGTTGACCACCAGCAGGACCTGGCCGGCGAATTCGGACAGCGCGCGCGGATGGCCGTCGATGTCGACGGCGGAGAAATCGCGGAGTGTGGCCATGGCATCGGGCAGCGGGGGCGGAAACGACAGCATAGCCGCGCCTTCCGCTGGCCACATGCCATGCCCTACGCTAGGCCCCGATCCGCGGCAGGAGCCCTCCCATGCAGGCCCCGCACGACACCGGCTCCATGGCGACCCTCTACGTGCATGTCCGCATCCTGCTGGGCATGGTGATCGGCCTGGGCCTGACCCATCTGCTGCGCCACTTCGCCAACCTGATCGAGAACCCGCAGCGCGACCGGCTGTACTGGGTGCACCTGGGCTGGGCGCTGTCGATGCTGCTGTTCCTGCTGCACTGGTGGTGGTGGCAGTTCCGCCTCGCCCACCTCGTCCAATGGACCTTCAATTTGTACCTGTTCGTGGCCGTGTATGCGCTGCTGCTGTACCTGTTGTGTGCGCTCATCTTCTCCGACAGCGCACGCGAATACCCCGACTACCGCGAGTACTACTACGCCCGCCGCCAGTGGTTCTTCGGCCTGCTGGCGGTGGTCTACGCGGTGGACATGGTGGACACCTGGATCAAGGGACCGGCGTACTTCCACAGCTTCGGCACGGAGTTCGTGGTGCGGAACCTGGCCTATATCGTGCTGTGCGTGGCGGCGGCCCTAACCCGCAATCCGCGGTTCCATGGCGCATTCGTCAGCTTGGGGCTGGCCTACCAGTTCTCGTGGATCGCACGCCAGTTTGAGACGCTCTGAGCACAGGCCGCCGCCCGGTTCTCCTGTGTCTTTCGTCATGGGGCGGCGGCCTGCCGGCTGCGGTAAATTGGGGAAATTCGTCCCCGCAGGATCCGCTGTAATGAAGAAGACCGGCCTCTACCTGGCGCTCGCCGCCGCCCTTGGACTTGGCATGACCGCCTGCAACCGCACCGACACCGCCGCGCCCGACACCAGCGCCGGGCAGCCGGCCGCGCCGGCCGCCCAGGACAACCCGTTCCTCGTGCAGAGCGACCTGCCGCTGCAGTACCCGCATTTCGACAAGATCAAGGACGGCGACTTCGCCCCCGCCTTCGACGCCGGCATGGCCGAGCAGCTCAAGGAGATCGAGGCGATCGCCAACAACCCGGAGGCGCCGACCTTCGAGAACACCATCATCGCGATGGAGAACAGCGGCCAGCTGCTCGACCGCGCGACCACCGTGTTCTACAACCTGGTGGGCACCGACACCAACGATGCGCGCAAGCAGCTCGACGCCGACTACTCGCCGAAGTTCGCCGCGCACCGCGACGCGATCATGCTCGACGGCAAGCTGTTCGCCCGCATCCAGGCGCTGTACGACCAGCGCGACGGCCTGGGCCTGGACGCCGAGGGTGCGCGCCTGGTCGAGCGCTACTACACCGACTTCGTCCGCGCCGGGGCCAAGCTGTCCGACGCCGACAAGACCAAATTGAAGGACATGAACGCGCAGCTGGCCACCCTGGGCACCCAGTTCGACCAGAACGTGCTCAACGAGGTCAACGCTTCGGCGGTGGTGTTCGACAGCGCCGAAGCCCTGGCCGGTTCGAGCGAAGGCCAGGTCACCGCCGCCGCCGAGGAAGCCAAGAAGCGCGGCCTGGAAGGCAAGTACGTGGTCACACTGCTCAACACCACCGGCCAGCCGCCGCTGACCTACCTGAGCAACCGCGACGCGCGGCAGAAGATCTTCGAGGCGTCCGTCGCCCGCGGCAGCCGCGGCAACGAGTACGACAACACCGGCGTGGTCTCGCAGGTGGTCAAGCTGCGCGCCGAGCGGGCCAACCTGCTGGGCTTCCCGAACCACGCGGCCTACTCGCTGGCCGACGCGACCGCCAAGACCCCAGAGGCGGTCAACGACATGCTCGGCCAGCTGGCCCCGGCCGCCGTGGCCAACGCCAAGCGCGAAGCGGCCGACCTGCAGAAGATGATCGACCAGGAGCAGGCCGCCAAGGGCGAGCCGACCTTCAAGCTCGAGCCGTGGGACTGGGCCTACTACGCCGAGAAGGTGCGCCAGGCCCGCTACGACTTCGACGAAAACCAGCTCAAGCCGTTCTTCGAGATGAAGAACGTGCTGGAGAACGGCGTTTTCTTCGCCGCCAACCAGCTCTACGGCCTGACCTTCAAGGAACGCACCGACCTGCCGAAGTACCGCGACGACATCTGGACCTACGACGTCTTCGACGCCGACGGCAAGCAGCTGGCGATCTTCATCTTCGACCCGTACGCGCGCGATTCCAAGCGCGGCGGTGCGTGGATGAACGCCTACGTCTCGCAGTCCGCGCTGCGCGGCACCCAGTCGGTGGTCGCCAACCACCTCAACATCCCCAAGCCGCCGGAAGGCCAGCCGACCCTGCTGACCTGGGACGAGGTCACCACCGCTTTCCACGAGTTCGGCCATGCCCTGCACGGCATGTTCTCGAACGTGACCTATCCTTACTTCAGCGGCACCAACGTGCCCCGCGACTTCGTCGAGTTCCCCTCGCAGGTCAACGAGATGTGGGCCGACTGGCCCAGCGTGCTCGCCAACTACGCCAAGCATTACCAGACCGGCGAGCCGATGCCGCAGGCATTGCTGGACAAGGTCCTGGCCGCGAGCAAGTTCAACCAGGGCTTCGCCACCACCGAGTACCTGGGCGCGGCCATGCTCGACCAGCGCTGGCACCAGATCGGCCCCGACCAGGTGCCGCCGGCTTCGGGCGTGATGCAGTTCGAGCATGACGCGCTGGTCGCCGACGGCATCTACTTCCCGCCGGTGCCGCCGCGCTACCGCACGCCGTACTTCAGCCACATCATGGGCGGCTACGCGGCCGGCTACTACGCCTACATCTGGTCGGAAGTGCTGGACGCCAACACCCAGGAATGGATGCGCGCCCACGGCGGCCTCAAGCGCGAGAACGGCGACCACTTCCGCGCCACCCTGCTCTCGCGCGGCGGCAGCCAGGACGCGCTGCAGCTGTTCCGCGACTTCTCCGGCCACGATCCGCAGATCGAGCCGCTGCTGAAGAAGCGCGGGCTGGATGCCGCGCCCCCGCGCTGATCCGTCCGCCAGCCACACCGCACCGCGCCACCTTCGGGTGGCGCGGTGCGTTTCAGGGGTCCGGACATCGCGAACTTTTCCACAACCGGTGTGGATGAGCGCCGCGCGAAGCTGTGGATAATCGCCGCCGGCCCAGTCGCGGCGGGCTGCCAGGGGGGCTGCCGGTTTTTTCGCCATGGCGTCCGGCCGCCGGTCCGCCGCGCCTGTCGTAGGAGCCCGTCTTGCGGGCGACACGGGCGCCGGAACCAAGAGGGCACCGCCTGTGCCGACGGCGTCGGATCGCGGGCAAGTACGGCCCGTGCAACACGCCGCCCCGCGCGGCCTCAGCGCGGGGCGACGTAACCACCAGACACGCCGCCTGGCGACATGACCAGTTGCCACAGCTGCGCCCGCCGGCTGCGGAAGGTGGCCATCGAACCGGCCAGGTAGAACCGCCACATCCGCCGGAAGCGCTCGTCGTAACGCGGGTCGAGCCGGTCCCAGGCCGCTTCGACGTTGGCGCGCCAGGCCTGCAGCGTGCGATCGTAGTCGGCGCCGAAGTTGTGCCAGTCCTCGATCACGAACAGGCCCTCGCTGGCGCGGGTGATCTGCGCCGCCGAAGGCAACATCGAGTTGGGAAAGATGTAGCGCGCGATCCACGGATCGGTGCGGCGCACCGAGACGTTGCCGCCGATGGAGTGCAGCAGGAACAGCGCGTGTTCGGGCAGGCAGCGCCGCACCACTTCGAAATAGGTGCGGTAGTTGCGCATGCCCACGTGTTCGAACATGCCGATGGAGAACGCCGCGTCGAACGGCTCGTCCAGGTCGCGGTAGTCCTGCAGGCGGATATCCACCGGCAGGCCTTCGCACAGGCGGCGGCCGAACTCGGCCTGCTCCCTGGAGATGGTCACCCCCACCCCGGACACCCCGTAGCGCTCGGCCGCGAACTTCAGCGCTTCGCCCCAGCCGCAGCCGATGTCGAGCACGCGCATGCCCGGGCGCAGATCCAGCTTGCGGCAGACAAGGTCCAGCTTGGCCTCCTGCGCCGCATCCAGGTCCGCCGCCTGGCGCCAGTAGCCGCAGCTGTACACCAGCCGGCGGCCGAGCATCGCCGCGTACAGGTCGTTGCCCAGGTCGTAGTGGCGCCGCCCGACTTCGCCGCTGCGCCGGCGCGACTGCGGATTGGACAGGCGCGCCAGCAGTGCATCGCCGATCGCGGCCGCGCCGCGCACGCGCTGGTCCAGCCGAGCCAGCATCAGCCGCACCAGCAGACCGTCCAGCGAACGCGCGTCCCACCAGCCGTCCATGTACGACTCGCCCAGGCCCAGTGAGCCCTGCGCCAGCAATCGTGCGTAGAGGCGTTCGTCGTGGACCTGCAGGTCCCACCCGCGGTCGCCGCCGACGCGCACGCCGGCCTCGGCCAGCAGGGCCTCGATCCGTTTCCGGGGACGGGCCGGGACCGTCATGCGCCGCCTACTGCGCGAACAGCCCGCGGACGTCGTCCGCCAGGTACGGCTGCAACACCGCCGCCGGCACCTCCACGGTCTGCACGCCGTCGGCATAGGGACCGACCTGGTAGGGCGGGAACACGAAGCGCAGCGCGGCGATGCGACCGTCGGCGGCGGGCACCGGCTCGAACTGGGCGAAGTTCTCCGGCTGCGGACGGGTACCTTCGGCGATCATCTTCAAGGCCATGGCCAGCAACCGTTCGCGGTCTTCCGGCTCCAGTGCCTCGTCCGCGGCGCGGGTGTGCGCCGCCGTCCCCAGCTGCTCGCCCGCATAAGCGGCGACGGCCTGCCAGCCGGCCGGCGAGGCCAGCAGGTTCTGTGCGGTAAGCATGCGTTGCTCGCGCGACAGCCAGACGAAACGGGCCACCAGCGGCTGCCCGTGCGCGCCGCCGGTATAGAGGCTGCCATCGGCCGCGATCGCGACCACTTCATCGGTGCGCATGAGTTCGCGGAAGCCCAGCGACAGTTCGTAGGGCGCGGTGGGCTTGTCCTGCAGTCCGTCCACGGCCTGCATCAGTTCGCCCCGGGCGGCCTGCGCGTACTCATGGAGGGCCCGGGCCAGGCCGGGATCGACGGCCGCGCCGGTCGGGTAGCTGATCCCGACCACGTAGCGCGGATCGTGTTCGATCACGTCGGCGAGCTGCGGGGCTGCATCATCCGGCGAGGGCGCGGACGGCTCCGTGTCGGCGGCCGCTGCCGCGGGTGGCTGTGCGGCCGGTGCCGGTGCCGGTTCACGCCGGCACGCGCCCAGCGCCGCCAGCAGCAGGCCGGCGGCGAGGACACGGCCGGGCATCGTCATGGTCATCCTGCACCTCCGATGTGCGTTGCACGATCTGGACTGCGGCCCCACGGGCGCCCAGTGTATTCACTCCGCCAGCACATCGGCATATTCCGGATGCCGGGAAACCCAGACGCGCGCGTAGGAGCACGCCGGCAGCACCCGCCAGCCCCGCCCGCGGGCATGGTCGAATGCCTCGCGTACCAGCCGGCCCGCCACGCCGCGGCCACCGATGGCCTCGGGCACCCCGGTGTGGTCGATCACCAGCGTCTCGCCCTGCAGGTGGTAGTCCAGCTCGGCCTCGTGGCCGTCCACTTCGAGGTGGAAACGCTGGCGGGCGGCATCGTGGGCGATGGCGGGCAGGTCGTTCATGGCGGATCCCCGGGGTCGTGGTGACGGCAGAAGGCGACGCTTTGCGTCACATTCTGGCGCCCGCCCCCGCCAAAGCGGGGTGATGACATTGCTTAACGGGGATGGGAGACGCTCCCGGAAGGTTGGCACGGGTTCTGCTTGGATACAGGCAAGAGATTCATGCAAGCCATCCAGGAAAACGCGCAAGCTTTCAAGGGGGATCCCACGATGAACGAACTCGAACACCACAACTCGAACGATTTCGCCAACGACGCTTCCCTGCTGGAAGGCCTGTACCAGCTTGTGGTCACCGGCCATACCGACGGCTGGGAATTCGAGCAGCTCGACCATGAAGTCTACGGCCGCCTGAAGAACGCCTACGCCGTAGCCAACTGAAAGGGGGAGGACGGAGCGCGGCAACGCGCACTGTCCGGGCAGCTCCGCCGGCGGCGGGGCTGCCTTTTTTATGGGTCTTCTCCCGACTGCGGGAAGCAGGCAGGTCGCCTTTCCATGCTGGCCGGGGCGCCGGGCGGACAGGCTGATTCTGGATGCCGCGGATGCGCTGCCGCGGTTCGCGCGTCTCCTTCCCCGTCGCCTGTGCCGACGTCGTCGGGTCGCCCGCAAGACGGGCTCCTACGCGAAGAAGGCCCGGGGTGGATCAGCCGAAGCGCGGGTTGAGCAGCTGCTCCAGGAACACCTGCACCAGCCGCGGCTCCATCGCCAGCATGAACATCACCCCGAACGCGGCACCGGCCAGGTGCGCGCTGTGGTTGATCCGGTCCCCGCCCCGCCGGTCCATCCAGATGCTGTAGCCGACATAGAACACCGCATACAGGATCGCCGGCGCCGGGATGAAGAACACGAAGATCAGCGACCACGGCGACAGCAGGATGAAGGCGAACAGCACCGCCGATACCGCGCCCGACGCGCCGAGGCTGAAATAGTTCGGATTCTTCTGGTTCTTCAGGTAGCTGGGCAGGATCGAGACCACCAGCGCCGCCAGGTAGAACAGCGGATAGGTCAGGAAGCTGCCGGTCAGGCGCAGCATCACCTGTTCGATCAGCCGGCCGAAGAAGAACAGCGTGACCATGTTGAACAGCAGGTGCGGCAGGTCGGCATGCAGGAAGCCGTAACTCGCCAGCCGCCAGTATTCGTGCCGCTGGGAAATCGCCGGCGGCCACAGGATCAGGCGATCGGCCAGGCGGCGGTCGTTGAACGCCAGCCACGACACCAGCGCGGTGACTGCGATCAGGATCAGGGTAATCGGTGAGCCCACGGCGTCCTCAGGCGTTGCGGTAGTAGTCCTGCATCGGATAGCTCCGTGCATAGGCGGCGAAGGCCAGCGCGGCCAGGAAGGCGAAGCCGGCGAAGAAGAACATCAGGAATGCGTTGCCGCTCAGGCCGGTGCCGGCGATCCGATCGATGACCGCGTCGTTGCGCACGGCCGCATTGGTCAGCAGTACCCACAGGTTGCCGTAGGACACCGACAGCAGCCAGAAGCTCATGATCGTGCCCTTCATCGCCCGCGGCGCCTGGCTGTAGGCGAATTCCAGGCCGGTGGCCGAGACCAGCACCTCGCCGAAGGTCAGCAGCGCATACGGCAGGATCTGCCAGGCCAGCGACACCGGGTCGCCGCCGTCCAGCCACAGCTGCAGCATGCCGGCCACGATCCAGGCCAGGCCCGAGAACGCGATGCCGGCGCCCATCCGTCGCAGCGCGGTGGGCTCGAAGCCGGCGCGCCGCAGCAGCGGGTACAGCACCAGGTTGTTGAACGGGATCAGCAGCATGACCATGATCGGGTTCAGCGCCTGCATCTGCGCGGCCGACACGACCAGCCAGCTCGGCCACCACCACGCCTCGTGCGGGATGTGCATGGTCCGTCCCTGCAGCACCCACGTGGAGGCCTTCTGGTCGAACAGCGACCAGAACGGGGTCACCAGCGCGAACACGATCAGGATCCGCAGCACCGCGCGCACGCCTGCCACCGCTTCCTCGGGATGGCGGCCACGGGCCGCATCGAGCTGCATCGAAACGCCCAGGCCGACCAGCGCGATCAACAGGCCCAGCCCGATCAGCACGGCCTCGACGAAACCCAGCCACGGCACCAGCCCCAGCGAGGCCAGCGCCAGCGCCATGCCCGCCACCGCCACCCAGGTGCCTGCACCGCGATGACCGCCGAACAGCGCCGTGCGCACCACGGCCAGGAAACCGTTCGGATCCGCCGGCGCCGGCGGCACGTGCTCGTACTTGCGGCGTCCCGCCCAGAACACCAGCGTGGCCAGGAACATCAACAGCCCGGGGATGCCGAAGGCCACGCCCGGCCCGAAGCGCTGCAGGAACACCGGCATCAGCAGCGAGGCGAAGAACGAGCCGAAGTTGATCGTCCAGTAGAAGGCGTCGTAGACGACCTTGGCCAGCGCCTTGTTGCCCTGGTCGAACTGGTCGCCGACGAAGGCCGAGACCAGCGGCTTGATCCCGCCCGAGCCCAGCGCGATCAGGAACAGGCCGGTGTAGAAGCCGGTCCGGTTGGCCTCGAACAGCGCCAGGCAGGCATGGCCGGCGCAGTACACCAGCGACAGCCACAGCACCGTGTTGTACTTGCCGAAGAACCGGTCCGAGATCCAGCCGCCCAGCAGCGGGAAGAAATACACGCCGATGACGAAGGTATGGAATACGTCCTTCGCCGCGCCCTCGCGCTCGGTTTCCGGCAGGTAGGCCAGCAGGATGCTGCCGACCAGGAACGGCACCAGGATGTTGCGCATCCCGTAGAAGCTGAAGCGCTCGCAGGCTTCGTTGCCGATGATGTAGGGGATCTGGCGGGGCAGGCGCCCGCGCCCGGCGTGGGTCTCGCTCATCGGTATCGGCTGCGAAAGAAGCCGAGGGTACCCGATGAGCCGCTCTCACCGGAACCACAGCGACCGGCGCGGCGCTGCCCTGGCGAGGCCGACGCTGGCATCATCGGCCTGTCGCCTTGCCGGTATTGCCGATGTTCCATCCGCCCGCCCCGCTCTCCCGTCCGCTCCTGGCCTGCCTCGCATCGGCCTGCCTGGCCATCGCCGTACCGCACGCCGCGCGCGCCGCCGCGTCCGCGCCCGATCCGCTCTCCACCACGGCCGAACGCTCCGGATTCCAGCGCACCGGCCGCTACGACGAAGTGCTGGCGCTGGCGGACGCGTTCCAGCAGCGCTATCCGGACCGGGTCGTGGCGCGCAGCTTCGGCACCACGCCCGAGGGCCGGCCGATGCAGCTGCTGGTGGCCACTGCGACCGGCGTGTTCGATCCGGCCGAAGCCCACCGCCGCGGCCTGCCGGTGGTGCTGATCCAGGGCGGCATCCATGCCGGCGAGATCGAAGGCAAAGACGCCGGCTTCCTGGCCCTGCGCCAGGTGCTGGAGGGCCAGGCGGCCCCGGGCGTGTTGGACAAGGTGGTGTGGCTGTTCGTGCCGGTGTTCAACGTCGACGGCCACGAGCGCTTCGGCGCCTGGAACCGCCCCAACCAGCGCGGCCCGGAGGAAATGGGCTGGCGCACTACCGCGCAGAATTTCAACCTCAACCGCGACTACGTGAAGGCAGACGCTCCGGAGATGCGCGCGATGCTGCGCCTGGTCCGGGAATGGGACCCGCTGGCCACGGTCGATCTGCACGCCACCGACGGCGCCCAGTTCCAACACGACGTCTCCCTACAGGTCGAACCGCTGCACGCCGGCGACGAACAGCTGCGCGAAGCCGGACGCGCCTGGCGCGACGGCGTGCTCGCCGACCTGGCCCGGCAGGGCTCGCGGCCGCTGGGCTTCTACCCATCGTTCGTGGTCGAGGACGACCCGGCGTCCGGTTTCGCCGACGACGTGTCGCCACCGCGTTTCTCCCACGGCTATTTCCAGTTGCGCAACCGCTTCGGGATGCTGGTGGAAACCCATTCGTGGAAGACGTATCCGGAGCGCGTACGGATAACCCGCAACGCGATCGTGTCGGTGCTCGAACAGATGGCGCGGCACGGGGCGCAGTGGCGGCGCATGGCCGACGAGGCCGACGTGCGCGCCTCCCGCCTGGGGGGCCATGAGGAAGCATTGGCGTATCGCGCTACCGACGAATCACGCACCGTCGATTTCCTCGGCTACGCCTACACCCGCACGCCCTCGGACGTGTCCGGCGCGCTGGTGACCCGCTACGACGAGACCACTCCGCAGGTATGGCACCTGCCACTGCGTGACCACGTCGCGTCCGTGCTCCGCGCCACCGTGCCGCTTGCCGGCTACCTGGTGCCACCGGCGTGGGCGGATTTCGTGCAACCGGTGCTGGACGCGCACGGCGTCGCATTCCGCCGCCTGCAGGCGGCATGGCCGGCCGCGCCGGTGCAGGTGTTCCGCGACGAATCGGCCAAGACCGACGCCGTGTCAACCGAAGGCCGGCAACGGCTGAAGCTGGCCGGCCACTGGCAACCGGAAACCCGCGACGTGGCCGCCGGCGCGCTGTACGTGCCGGCCGGCCAGCCGCTCGCGCGGCTGGTCCTGGCCCTGCTCGAACCGCAGGCGCCCGATGCGCTCGCCGCGTGGGGCAGCTTCAACATCGCCTTCGAGCGCAAGGAATACATGGAGGACTACGTGGCCGAGGACGTGGCCCGCAGGATGCTCGACGACGATCCCGCATTGCGTTCGGAGTTCCAGCGACGGCTGGCATCCGACCCGGCCTTCGCCGCCGATCCGGCGGCGCGCCTGGACTTCTTCTACCGTCGCCATCCGGCCTGGGACGAGCGCTACGGCCTGTATCCGGTCCTGCGCCTGGACCGTCCTCCACCCGACCGCTGAGATGCCGCCATGAGCCGCCTCCCCCGCCTCGCCGCCCGCCTGCTGTTCTGCGCAGCCATGCTGCCGGGCGCGGTGGTGGCCGGCCAGGACGGTGACGACGCTCCGCCGGCACCGGGATTCACGCTGGTCACCCTCGACCTCGACGACTGGCCGCTGCGCCGCACCCTGATCGTGGAGGAAATGCGCCGGCTGCAACCCGACGCGATCGCCCTGCAGGACGTACTGCAGGACGAATCGCTGCCCAACCAGGCCGAATGGCTGGCGCGCGAACTCGGCTACGACGTGCATTTCGTCACCGTCGACCCGCCCAGCCACAAGCGTCGCCAGGGCAATGCATTGCTGACCCGCGGCGAGGTGCTGGAGGAAGGCGAAACCCTGCTGCATCCGCTCGAGGACCGCCGCACCGCCGGCTTCGTGCGCCTGTCGGTGGGCGACCGGCCGCTCAACATCTACTTCACCCGGTTCCACGACGCTCCGGATGGCGCCGGGATACGCGCCCACCAGCTCGCCGACCTGCTCGCCTACGTGGATGCCACCTCCGGGGCGGCCCCGTCGCTGATCGCCGGCAATCTCCATGCCGCCGCCGATGCGCCGGAACTGGCGCCGCTGCAGGCGGACTGGCAGGACGCATGGAGCACGCTGCACCCGGAGACCGGCGCCGCCGCAGGACCGGACACGCTCGATTCGAACCACTTCGACACAGCGGCCGGCATCGGCCACGTGTTCGCCGGGCGCGGGCGCGTCGAGCCTGTGGCGGCCGAACTTCTGCCGGCCACGCCGGACGCCGATGCAGTGCAGCTTCCGGACCACCGGGGTCTGCTGGTACGGCTGCGCATCGGCGACGCCGCGCCCTGAGCGCGCCGTGCGCCGCGTCGCGGTTTAATGAATCGCATACGCCGGCTTCGCATCGTCCACCGCTGTGCACCGGCTAGTCTGCGGCTTCCCGACCCAAGGAAGCCGCCTGCATGGACCACCTCGCCGGCAAACGCGTCGCCATCTTCGCCAGCGACGCACTGCGCATCGCCCTTGCCTTCGTCGAGGCCGGCAAACCGATCGACGCGCCTCCACGAAAGGAGGCTTCCACATGAGCCGCGGCGCCCCGATCCACCGTGGCCACGCCGGTGCCGTGCTCGCCGCCATCCTCGTGTTGACGCTGCTGGGCGCCTGCCGCCCGGCCACGCCGGACGCCGCCCCGGCGCCGGCGGCACCGCCCGACACGACACCGGCGGATTCCGGATCCGCGGCACCGGCTCCGGCGGAGCAGGCCGTCGCCGGGCCGATCGAAACGCACTGGCAGTGCGGCGACCAGCGGGTGGCCGCGCGCTTCGACAATCCGGCGCAGACCGTGACCGTGGTCCACGACCGCGGTGAACTGGTGCTGCCGCAGGCGGTTTCCGCCTCCGGCGCGCGCTATGCCGATGCCAACGGCAACGAATTCTGGACCAAGGGCCCGGGCGGCACGCTCACCCTGTCGGGCGCCGCGGCGCGGGACTGCACCGAGATCGCCGACGGCGGATGATCTGGCGCGGACGGAGCGGCGCCGCATCCGTGCCACGAATGCGACCGCCCCGGCGCTGGCAACCGATCCGCCCTGGCGTGGCGGCCCCCTTCGGTCGAGGCCGGCCGCACGCCGTCGATGAAGCGGTCCTTGGGCATCGCACCGCTTGAAATCGAACCGTGTGCGCCACGACCATGCGCCGATGCCCTCAGCTTCCCCGCCGACCGCCCACGGTTACCGTGGCCGCTTCGCCCCCTCGCCCACCGGCCCGCTGCATTTCGGCTCGCTGCTGGCCGCGTTCGGCAGCTGGCTGCTGGCGCGGCATGCGCGCGGACAGTGGCTGGTGCGGATCGAGGACCTGGATCCGCCTCGCGAAATGGCCGGTGCCGCGGAGATGCAGCTGGCCGCGCTGGCCGCCTTCGGCCTGGTCGCGGACCTCCCGCCGGTGCGCCAGAGCGGACGCCATGCGCTGTACCGCGCCGCACTGGAGCGCCTGCTCGCGCAGGGCGCCGCGTTCGCCTGTTCCTGCAGCCGCACCGACCTGGCCGCGCAGGGCGGCATCCATCGCCATTGCGTGGCACGCGCGCCGCGTCCGCACCCGGCCTTCCGGCTATGCGTGCCCGACGGCGAAACGGTGGCCTTCGAGGACGGTCTGCAGGGGCGCGTGGTGCAGGACGTGGCGCGCGAGGTCGGCGACTTCGTCCTGCGGCGCGGCGACGGCTTCTGGGCGTACCAGCTGGCGGTGGTGGTCGACGACGCCGACCAGGGCATCACCGACGTGGTCCGCGGCGCCGACCTGCTCGACTCCACGCCGCGCCAGATCCTGCTGCAGCATGCGCTGGGCCTGCCCACGCCGCGCTACCTGCACCTGCCGCTGGTCGTCGACGCCGACGGGAAGAAACTGTCCAAGTCCGACGCCGCGCTGCCGGTCGACCCGGGCGACCCGCTGCCCGCGCTGCGCCGCTGCTGGGCGCTGCTCGGCCAGGAACCGGTGGCGCTCGGCGGCGGCGCGCCCGATGCGCTGCTCGCGCGGGCGATCCGCGCCTTCGATCCGTTGCGCCTGCCGGCGCGCTTGCACTTTCACCGGACGGCCACTACAACTGGCATCGATCATCCTGAATGCGCTGCCCCGGGAGGGCATTCCACATGAACAGTCGCGTCGCACTGGTCACCGGCGGCACCGGCGGCATCGGTACCGCCATCTGCAGGAAACTGTCCGACATGGGCCACAAGGTCGCCACCAACTACCGCAACGAGGAAAAAGCGAGGGCCTGGCAGGCGCAGATGAAGGCCGAGGGCTATGACATCGCGCTGGTCAAGGGCGACGTCACCTCGCCGGACGAGGCAGCGGCCATGGTCAGGGAGGTCGAACAGACCCTCGGCCCGGTCGAGATCCTCATCAACAACGCCGGCATCACCCGCGACGGCACCTTCCACAAGATGAAGGCCGACCAGTGGAACGATGTGATCAACACCAACCTCAACTCGGTGTTCAACGTCACTCGTCCGGTCATCGATGGCATGCGCGAGCGCAAGTGGGGCCGGATCATCCAGATCAGTTCGATCAACGGCCTCAAGGGCCAGTACGGCCAGGCCAACTACGCGGCGGCCAAGGCCGGCATGCACGGCTTCACCATCTCCCTGGCGCGCGAGAACGCCAAGCTGGGCGTCACCGTCAACACCGTCTCGCCCGGCTACGTGGCCACCGACATGGTGATGGCGGTGCCGGAGGAAGTGCGCGCCAAGATCGCCGCCGACATCCCCACCGGGCGCCTGGGCAAGCCGGAGGAGATCGCCTACGCGGTCGGTTTCCTGGTCGACGAGCAGGCGGCGTGGATCACCGGCTCCAACCTGGACATCAACGGCGGCCACCACATGGGCTGGTGAGCGTCAAGCCGGACCCGCGGCAGTTGCATGCGCTGCTGCGGTGCGCCATGCTCGGCGCCACTTGAAGTCCGTCTGCGAGCGCCCGATGGCTGCCACCCGCATCATCAAGAAATACCCGAACCGCCGGCTCTACGACACCGAAATTTCCAGCTACATCACCATCGAGGACGTGCGCCAGCTGATCCTGGACGGCGAATCCTTCGAGGTCCGCGACGCCAAGAGCGGCGAGGACCTGACCCGCTCGGTGCTGCTGCAGATCATCGCCGAGCAGGAACAGGACGGGGAGCCGATGCTCTCCACCCAGTTGTTGAGCCAGATCATCCGCTTCTACGGCGACTCGCTGCAGGGCTTCATGGGCAACTACCTGGAACGCAGCATGACCGTGTTCCTGGAGCAGCAGCAGACCTTCCGCCAGCAGATGGGCAACCTGCTCGGGCAGACGCCGTGGACGGCGATGAACCAGCTGACCGAACGCAACCTGGAAATGTGGCAGGAATTCCAGCGCGGCATGGCCGGCAGCGTGGGCCGCGGCGCCGGCACCCGCGGCGAACCGGAACGCGGCAGCGGCACCGGAACCGGCGGCAAGCCGCGGCGCTGAGCGGGCGACGCTCCCCGGACAGGGGCGCATGCGCCTCGCCTCATTGAGCGGGACGCGGCACAGGCTGGGCCCTCGCGATCCAGATCCTTGGCCGCCGGCAAGACGAGGCCGACACGACTGTTGCAGGAGCCGGGCTTGCCCGCGACCCGACGCCGTCGGCACCGGCGACACCTTCCATGGTTCCGACGCCCGTGTCGCCAGCAAGCTGGGCTCCTACATACGGCAGAACTTCTGCCGGTACTCCAGCGCCTTGGGCATGAGCGACTGCAGCGTCTGGATGCGCGTGCCCGGGTTCGGATGCGTGGAGGCGAATTCCGGCGGCGCCTGGCCGCCGGAGGATTCGCTCATCCGCTCCCACAGGCCGATCGCCTCGTTGGGGTCGTAGCACGCCGCCGCGGCCAGCATCAGCCCGACCTCGTCGGCCTGGGTCTCGTGGGTGCGCGCATACGGCAGCAGGTAGCCGTAACCCATCGCCGCCATCACCATCTGCTGCTGCTGCGGATCCATGCCGCTGGCGGCGCCGGCCATCTGCCCGATCTGCGCCAGCTTCTGCTGGCTCATGCGCTGCGCGCCGTGGCGCAGCAGCGCGTGGGCGATTTCGTGGCCCATCACCACAGCCATCGCGTCCTGGGTCCTGGCCACCGGGAACAGGCCGGTGTAGACCGCCATCTTGCCGCCGGGCAGGCAGAACGCATTGGCCTGCTCGGACGGGATCACGTTGACGTCCCACTCGAAGTCGCGCCAGTTCTCCTGCGGCGGCATGCCGTGCTCGGCGGCCAGCGCGGCCGAGACCTCGGGCACCTTCTCGATCAGGCGCCGGGCGATCTCGGTCACCTGCTGCGAAGTCTGGTCCGACTTGGGCAGGGGTTGTTCCTGCGACAGGATCTCCTGGTAGGCCTGCAGGCCCATCGCCCGCTCCTCCTCCGGCCCGATCGAGCCGTCGATCAGCACGGTTTCGCCGGTATACGGATCCTGGGTGCGGTTGGAGAAGTAGTAGCAGCCGCCGTAGGCGAGGAAGCCGAGCAGGATCAGCCAGCGCAGGTTGCCCAGGCCGAACCCGCGACGCCGCGGTGCCTGCCCGTACGGCCCCTGGCCGCTGGATCGGCCGAACGGATCCTGTCGCATCGCCCTCTCCTCGTGTCTTCCGATGCTGCTGTCAGATGCCGCGAACCAGGCGGAAACCGATGCGCGCGCTGGTCATGTCCGAATCCATCGGCGCCCGCCACGCCGAGCGGGTCTGCGCCGGCGACCCGGCCCATACCCCGCCGCGCACCACCCGCGAGCGGCAACCGGGATTGAACCACGCCGCACCGTCCGCCGGTGCGCGCCGGTAGCTGGCGTGCCAGCAGTCGGCGACCCATTCGCTGACATTGCCGGCCAGGTCGTGAAGGCCCCATGCATTGGCGTCGAAGCGGCCGGTCGGCGCCGGCCCCCAGTAGCCGTCGCCGAAACCGACGAAGGCGTTGTTCCAGGTCCGCCCGCCCGGCGAGACGTCGTTGCCGCCGGCGAAGTTGCCGGAGCCCTCCGGCGGCACCCCGGCATCGCCCCACGGGAAACGGCCCGGATCGCCGGCGCGCAGGGCGTATTCGAACTCGGCCTCGCTGGGCAGACGGTAGTGGCGGCCGGTCTGTTCGGACAGCCAGGCCGCATAGGCCTCGGCGTCGCGCACGCTCACGTGCAGGACCGGATCGTTGGGCGCCGCCGGCCGGCCGTCGTAGCCGGACCGCCAGTCCGCGCCGCTGCGCCGGGCGAAATTGCCGCTGCGCTCGTCGTAGACGATCGAGTTGCCACGCCGCGTCGCGCGGGGACGCGCCCCGGCCTGGGCCACGAACCGGCCGAAATCGGCCACGGTCACCTCGGTCAGCGACATGGCGAATCCGCGGTCGAAACGCACGTAGTGCGCGGGCTTCTCCGCGTCGGCCGCGCCCGGTTCCGAGTCCTGGGCCCCCATCGTGAAGGCGCCGTGCGGCACCACCATCATCTGCGGCCCGCGGCTGCCGTCGGCCAGCGCATCGGTGAACACCTGCCCGGGCCGGAACACGCCGTAGTGGGTCGCCAGGTCGATGCGCTGGCGCAGCTGCGCGGCCACCGGATCGCCGGGCGCGGCGATCTCCAGCATCTGCGCCAGCTTCAGGCGCGCGTCGCGCAGGCCTGCGCCGCTGACCAGGTCGCGCAGGGCCGCGTCGCGCAGCCCGGCGATGCGTGCGTTGCGCGCCGCTTCCACGCGCCCCTGCGCATCGGCCACCGCGCCGGCGGCATCCTCGCGCACTGCCCGCGCATGGCCCAGCCACTGGTCGGCCAGGGCGAAATCGCCGTCGTGCGCCGCCTGTTCCGCGCGTCCGATCGCCGTACTCTCCACCGCCGCGCGTCCCTGCAGGGCGCGGGGATCTTCCGGCCGCTGGACCAGCGCATCGCGGAAATAGGCCAGGGCCCCATCGCCCTGTTCGCCCAGACGGCCGGCGCGCAGGTCCTCCTCGCCGGCCAGGTTCAACGCGGACAGGCGCCGCGCGGCTTCCACGTCGCGCTGCAACTGGAGGACCTTGTCGTCGTCCGGCGCCAGTGCGCGCGCCACCGCCGCCAGCTGTTCGGCGCGCGGCAGTGCGGCGTCATCGTCCTCCATCGCGGCCAGCGCCCCGCGGGCCTCGCCAATGACCTTGGCCCGCGCGCGCTGCAGGCCGCGCTGAGCGGCGCGGTCATCCGGATCGGCGCGCAGCAGCGCCAGGTAGATCGGGATGGCCGCCGAACCGTCCTCGAACAGGCGGCCTGCCTGCAGCGCTTCGCCCGCGCGTTCGCGCCAGGCGGCGCGGTCGGCATCGTCCGGCAACGCGGGCGTGGGCGGGCTCCAGGCGCCGACCACCGCCTGGCTTTCGTCGCCGCTGACGGTCACGCTGGGCCGGCTGGCGACATCGCCTGCGGCCACGTCCGCCCTGGCCGGCGCAGGGATCGCGGGCGCCTCCGGCGTCCGGCTGCAGGCGCCGGCCAGCAGCAGCGCCATCCACAGCAATGCCTGGCCGCTCGCGCGCAATGTCCCTCCTTCCATGTCCGTCGGCCCGTCCGCCTGCGGCGGTTTGACGTTAGGCTATCGCAGCCCGCCCGGGCAAACGAAACAGGACCACCGGAACCGACGTGTCAGAAGCCCTCTGGATCGACCAGCCCGACGACCTCCTGCGCCGCCTGGAGAACGCTCCCGCCCGCATCGGCCTGGACACCGAATTCATCCGCGAACGTACCTACTGGCCGCGCCTGGCGCTGGTGCAGATGGCCGTCGGCGACCAGGTCCTGCTGGTCGATCCACTGGTGGCCGGCATGCCGCAGGCCGTGGCCGCCTGGCTCGACGCGCCGGGCGTGCTCAAGGTGATGCACAGCGCCAGCGAGGACCTGGTCACGTTCAAGTGCGCCTGCGGCACGCTACCGCGGCCGATGTACGACACCCAGGCCGCCGCCGCGCTGGCCGGCATCGGTGCCGGCCTGGGTTACCAGAAGCTGGTCGAACAGGTGACCGGCGTGGTCCTGCCCAAGGGCGAGACCCGTTCGGACTGGCTGCGCCGCCCGCTCAGCCCGGCCCAGCTCGAATACGCCGCCGACGACGTGCGCCACCTGGAGGCACTGTACGCCGCCACCGCCGGCCGCCTGCGCGATCTCGGCCGCCAGGCCTGGCTGGACCAGGACATGGACCGCACGCTGGCCAATGCGGCGCGCGACGACGGCGAGACCTGGCCACACCTGTCGCTGCGCTCGGCGCAGTTCCTCGACAACGCCGGCCAGCGCCGCCTGCTGCGCCTGCTGCGCTGGCGCGAGCGCTACGCGCGCGAACACGACCATCCCCGCAGCTGGGTGCTGGACAACGAACTGGCGGTGGCACTGTCGCGCGACCCGCCGCCGGACGCCCCGGCCCTGCAGCGCCGGCTGGATGCGCAGCCCAAGTCGCCGCGGCGGTTGGGCCAGGCCATCTGGCAGGCCCTGTCGACGCCGCTGCCGGATGAGGACGCCATGCCCGCGCCAGCGGGCGATCCGGACCGCAATGCGCTCAAGCGCCTGCAGGACGCGGTGGCCCGGCGCAGCGCCGAACTGGCCTTGCCCGATGGCGTGCTCGCTTCGCGCCGCCACCTCGAAGCCCTGCTCGAAAACGGGCAATGGCCGGCCGCCCTGCAGGGCTGGCGCCGCAATGAACTGGAAACGGCGCTGTCGCCCCTGTTGGCACCCGCCGTGGCGGCAGGCTAGAATTCCCGTCCCACGCAGGTCTCCTGTCGTGCCTGTGGGGCCATAGCTCAGCTGGGAGAGCGCGTCGTTCGCAATGACGAGGTCGGGAGTTCGATCCTCCCTGGCTCCACCAACATTCCACACCGAAGGCCCGGGGTTTCCCGGGCCTTCGTCGTTCCGGGGTTCGACAATGCCAGCGCACCTGCGCCGCGTGTTCCGTCCGCCAGGATGCCGCACCGCACCCGCCCCGGACATGCGATGAAGACTGCGGCCGTCGCACTGATGCTGGCCGCCTGCGCGGCCGTTTCCGGCGCCTGCGCCACGCCGGCGCTGTCGCGCATGGAGGCATCGCCGGGTGGCATCGCGCCTGCACCGATGGCCATCGGCGGACGCGCCGTCGCGCAGGATGGCGACGGCCACGCCTACCAGTGGCCAGGCGCGTACTTCGAAGCGGCCTTCCGCGGACCTGCGGTCGCGTTCGCGGTCGGCCCGGGCGACGCGATCCTGCACGTGCGGATCGACGGCGAGCCGGTCGCCTCGCTGGAAAAACCGGAGCCGGGCTTCTACCGGATCGACGGACTGGCCGACGCGGCGCACGTGGTCCGGGTCGAAACGGCCACCGAAAGCCAGGCCGCGCCCAACCGCTTCGGCGGGTTCTTCCTGCCGCCGGACAGCACCGCCCTGCCCGCACCCGGAGCGGCGCGGCGGATCGAATTCGTCGGCGACTCGCACACCGTCGGCTACGGCAACCTGTCGACCCGGCGCGAATGCAGCGACGCGCAGGTCTGGGCCTGGACCGACAACACCCGCGCGTTCGGTCCGCAGGTGGCGCGGCACTACGGCGCCGGCTACCGGGTGAACGCCATTTCCGGCCGCGGCGTGGTCCGCAACTATGGCGGCGCGGCGGGCGACACGCTGCCGCAGGCGTATCCCTACGTGCTGTTCGACCATTCCGCGATCGATGCGGACAGCGCCTGGCAGCCCCAGGTCGTGGTCGTCGCCCTGGGCACCAACGACTTTTCCACGCCGCTGCGCGCGGACGAACGCTGGCCCGGCCGCGACGCGCTGCATGCGGACTACGAACAAGCCTATGTCGACTTCATCCGCTCGCTGCGTTCGCGCTATCCGGATGCGTACTTCGTGCTGTGGGCCACCGGCCTGCCCGAGAGCGAAGTCCGTTCGGAGACACAACGCGTCGTGGCCCGCCTGCGCGAAAGCGGCGAGACCCGGATCGGCTTCGTCCCGGTCGATGGCCTGTCGATGGCTGCCTGCCACTGGCACCCTTCGCTCGAGGACCACGCGCGCATCGCCGATGCGCTGATCCGGTACATCGATTCCCTGTCCGGGCTGTGGCCCCGGTCGCCGGCGTCCGCCGCCGACCGTCCGGTCCCTGAGGGGACGCCCGACTCAGTCCGCTGAAGGCAGCCAGCGCGAATCCCGTCGCCACGGACGCCGCCGCCGGAACAGCACCAGGTACGCGCCCGTCGTCCAGGCCAGTCCCGCGGCCCACCCGGCGAGCACGTCCGAGGGGTAGTGCACGCCCAGGTACAGCCGCGACAGACCGACCAGCCACGTGAACGCCACGGCCATCGCCAGCACCGGCCAGCGCCAGCGCGTGCCCCAGGCCAGCAGCACCAGCACCGCGGCCAGGGTCATCGAACCCATGGCGTGGCCGCTGGGGAAACTGAAGGTGGTTTCCGGCGCGATCGACTCCCACAGCGACGGCCGCTGCCGCTGGAACGCCAGCTTGGTGGCGATGTTGAGCAGCGCCGATCCGGCGAAGGCCACGATCGCGAACGCCGCCTCGCGCCAGCGCCGGGCGGCCAGCAGCGCCAGCGACAGCAGGATGTCGACGGGAACCACCCCGTACCGGTACCCGGCCAGGCTGATCCAGCCGAACCCGCGATCCCAGCCCGGCGACGCCCATCCATGCACTCGCAGCAGCAGTGCGTCGTCGAACACCAGCGCCTCCACGCCGTGGACCTCGTCGGCCAGCGCGGCGAACAGCGACAGCGGCAGCAGCAGCCCGGCGAACAGCAGCACCAGCAGGCCGATGTTGCCGCGCAATGCGGCGGCCAGCGAAGGCGGGGCCGACGGATCCTCAGCCGGCCCTGCGGGCATAGCGGTTCTCGACGTAATCGTCGATCAGCGCCACGAACTCGGCGGCGATGTTCTCGCCCTTCAGGGTGACCTTCTTCTCGCCGTCGACGAACACCGGCGCCGAGGGGGCCTCCCCTATCCCCGGCAGCGAGATGCCGATGTCGGCATGGCGCGACTCGCCTGGGCCGTTGACCACGCAACCCATCACCGCCAGCGACAGGTTCTCCGCGCCGGGGTGCGAGACGCGCCATTCGGGCATCTTCGCGCGCACGTGCTCCTGCACGGCCTTGGCCAGCTCCTGGAAGAAGGTGCTGGTGGTGCGGCCGCAGCCCGGGCAGGCGGTGACCATCGGCGTGAACGCGCGCTGGCCGGTGGTCTGCAGCAGTTCCTGCGCGACCACCACCTCGGCGGTGCGCGACTGTCCCGGCTCGGGCGTCAGCGAGATGCGGATGGTGTCGCCGATGCCTTCCTGCAGCAGTACCGACAGCGCGGCCGAGGAAGCCACGATGCCCTTGCTGCCGATCCCGGCTTCGGTCAGGCCCAGGTGCAGGGCGTAGTCGCAGCGCGCGGCCAGGTCGCGGTAGACCGCGATCAGTTCCTGCACGCCGCTGACCTTGCAGCTGAGGATGATGCGCTCGGCCGGCAGGCCCAGTTCGACCGCGCGCGCGGCCGACTCCACCGCCGACAGGATCAGCGCCTCGCGCAGCACCCGGCCCGCATCCCACGGCTCGGCGCGGGTGTGGTTCTCGTCCATCAGCCGCGCCGCCAGCGACTGGTCCAGCGAACCCCAGTTGGCGCCGATGCGCACCGGCTTGCCGTACTCCAGCGCCTTGTCGATGATCGCGGCGAACTGGCTGTCCCTCTTCTTGCCGAACCCCACGTTGCCCGGGTTGATCCGGTACTTGGCCAGGGCTTCGGCGCAGGCCGGCTCGCCGGCCAGCAACTGGTGGCCGTTGTAGTGGAAGTCGCCGATCAGCGGCACGTCCACGCCCATCATTTCGAGTTTTTCGCGGATCCGCGGGATCGCCGCCGCCGCCTCGGGGGTGTTGACCGTGAGCCGGACCAGTTCGGAGCCGGCCCGCCACAGTTCGGCCACCTGCTTGACCGAGGCCGCCACGTCGGCGGTGTCGGTGTTGGTCATCGACTGGACCACGACCGGCGCAGCGCCGCCGACGGCGATGCCGCCGACCAGGACCTGGCGGGTGGGACGGCGCGGCCAGGGCGCGGCCGAAGCGGGCGGCGTGGGTCGGGTGACGGCATCGTGCGACATGCGCGCATTCTAGACGGGCGGCGGCAACGGCGCCCGAACGCGGCCGTGGCCAGCCAGCCCGCCGCCGTGCGTCCCGCAGCGATCAGGCCAGCCGCCGCTCCGCCGGGCGGCCCAGCAGGTAACCCTGGCCGAAGTTGCAGCCGAGCTCGCGCAGGATGTCGCACTGGGCCCGGGTCTCCACGCCTTCGCCCACCGTTTCGATCCCCAGCGTGCCGGCCAGCGCCAGGATCGCGCGGACCAGGGCCAGGCTCTCTTCGCGCCCGCCGTCCTCATCCAGGCCGGCGACGAAGCTGCGGTCGATCTTCAGCCCGGAGATCGGGAAGCGATGCAGGTAGGACAGCGCCGAGAAGCCGGTGCCGAAGTCGTCCAGCTGGGCCAGCACGCCGTGTTCGCGCAGGGTGTTGAGGATGCGCAGGGTGCGCGGCGCGTCGTCCAGCAGCGCCACCTCGGTGATCTCCACCCGCAGCCGCGCCGGGTCGGCGTCGGCCGATTCGAGCAGGCCCAGCAGCCGGTCGGCGAAGTCGGGCGAACGGAAGTGCCGCGGCGACACGTTGACCGAGACGTAGCCGTCGCCGCCACGCGCCAGGTCCCCGATCACCTGTTCGTACAGCTGCCAGTCGACCTGCTCGATCAGCCCGCTCTCCTCGCCCAGGGCGATGAACGCCGCCGGCGACAGCAGTCCGTCGCGCTCGTGCCGCCAGCGCAGCAGCGCCTCGTGTCCGATCACATCGCCGTCCTCCAGGCGCACGATCGGCTGGTAGTACGGCAGGAAGTCGCGGCTGATGATCGCCCGGCGCAGGTCGGCTTCCAGGTCCAGGCTGCGCACCGCCTGCTCGCGCATGGCCTCGTCGAAGATCGCGTAGCGGTCGCGGCCCTCGTTCTTGGCCCGGTACATGGCCGCGTCGGCGTCGCGCAGCAGTTCCTCGCCGGTGCTGTAGCGCGGGTGCGACAGGGCGATGCCCATGCTCGCCGAGGGGAACAGCTCGCGCCCGGCCACCCAAAGCGGCCGGCCCATCAGTGCCAGCAGCCGCGGCGCCAGGTCGCGCACGCTCTCGCCGCCGTCCGGGCAGTTGACCAGGATCGCGAACTCGTCGCCGCCCAGGCGCGCGACCACGTCCTCGGTGCGCATCGCCGACACGATGCGCTTGGCCACTTCGACCAGCAGTTCGTCGCCGGCGGCGTGGCCGATGCTGTCGTTGACCAGCTTGAACCGGTCCAGGTCCAGGAACAGCACCGCGAACTGCATGCCGTCGCCCAGCTGCGCTCGCTCGATCGCGCTGGCCATGCAGTCCAGCAGGTAGGCGCGGTTGGGCAGGCCGGTGAGGGTGTCGTGCAGGGCCTGGTGGGTCAGGCGCTGCTCGGCGCGCATGCGCTCGCCGATCTGCGCGACCAGCTGTTCGTTGGCCGCCTCCAGTTCGACGGTGCGCTCGACCACGCGCCGCTCCAGTTCCGCGTGCGCCGCGCGCAACCGCTCCTGCGCGCGCTGCCGGGCCAGGCCATTGCTGATGTTGTGGGCGACGAAGGTCAGCAGGCGCTGGTCGTCGACGGTGAAACGGATCCCGGACGTATAGCTCTGCACGACGATGACCCCGACCACTTCGCCGTCACGGTGCAACGGCACGCCCAGCCAGCTGTGGGCCTGGTTGCCGTATTCGTGGATGTCGCCCTGCGCGACCAGCCGGTCGATCCCGACGCGGTCGGCCAGCAGCGGTTCGCGCTTGCGCAGCACGAACTCGGTCATGCCGTTGCTGAGCCTGCGCGTGGGCCGGCGGTCGCCCTTCTCGTCGACCGAATAGACGAACTCGATCGACTCCTGGTCCTCGGTGAGCAGGGCGATGTAGAAGTTGCGGGCGTAGATCAGTTCGTCCACCGCCGCGTGGACCTTGGCGTAGTACTGTTCCAGCGACTCGGAGCTCATCGCCATCTCGGTGATGCGGAACAGCGCGTGCTGCAGGCGTTCGGCGCGCTGGCGCTCGACCACTTCCTCCTGCAGTTCGCGGTTGGCGTGCTGCAGTTCCAGCGTGCGCTCGCGCACCCGGCGCTCGAGCTCCACCTGCGCCTGGCGCCGGTCCAGGGTGGTCAGCACGTGCTGGGCCACGTAACCCAGCAGCGCGCGGTCCTCGTCGGTGTAGCTGGCCGGCCGGTCGTAGCTCTGCACCACGATGGCGCCGCACACCCGCTCGCCGCGCTTCATCGGCACCCCCAGCCAGTCCTGGCTGTCGGGGCCCTGGATCTTGCTGTACTCGACCTGCAGCTTGCGCCGGATCAGGTTCGAAGGACCGCGCAGCGCGCGGCCGTGGCGCAGCAAAGCGAAGGTCAGGCTGTTGGGCATCTCCCGCTCGGTCCATTCCTGTTCCGGATCGGGCCGGTAGTCGTCGGCCTCGTCGGCGAAGTAGATGAAGCGGACCGATTCGCGCTCGTCGTCCCAGGTGACGATGTAGCAGTTGGGGGCGTACATCAGCGAGCCGATGATCGCGTGCAGGCGGTGCAGCATCTCGCCCATCTCGACTTCGGCGCTGGCCAGCTCGGCGATCTCGTACAGCGCCTGCTGCAGGCGCCGCGATTTCTCCAGCTTCTCCATCCGCGCCTGCGCGCGGGTGGCCTCCAGCGCAGAGCCCAGCAGCACCCGGGCCGTGGCGGCCCAGGCGGTGCGGGCGGTTTCCTCCATCGGCTCGGGCAGCCGCACGATCAGCGACAGCCTGGCCTGCTCATCGTCGCTCCAGGTCAGCGACAGCGTGCCCGGCTCGGCCGCCAGCGAACCGGCTTCCACCATCGCCAGTTCCAGCCGCCGCGCCGGGCCGGCCTGCAGCGCCGGTTCCATCAGGAAATGGTTGCCCAGGACGGCGTCACGCCAGCCGACCGCCAACTGCGCGCCCGCCGGCAGCAGGCCGTACAGCATCGCCACCGCGCGTTCGAGCGGCATCGCCGGGCCGGCCGCGACGGTCGACTCCGGCACGCTCTCGGCTGTAGTGACTGGACTCATGCATCCCCGACGATCTGCCCTTCGCGCCAGCATACCGCCCTGAAGCCCGCGTATCCGCCCGGACCCCACCGGTCCGGCACGGACGTTTGCCCGCACATGCTCCCCGCCATCACCCTGCGCCGGCCGCGCGCGGCATCCCGCCCGGTTCGCCCGCTTGCGCCGCGCGCGCCGAACCGTAGTCTGTCGACCATGGACCAGCCCGTGGCCGACGCCACCGATGAAGCGCTGATGCTCGCCTGGGCCGGGGGCGATGCGGCCGCGTTCGACACGCTGTACGCGCGCCATCGCGGCCCGCTGTTCCGCTTCCTGGTGGCCCAGCTGCGCGACCGGCCGCTGGCCGAGGAGCTGTACCAGGACGTCTGGCAACGGGTGATCGCGGCCCGCCAGGGCTGGCGCCCGGAGGCGGCGTTCGGCACGTGGCTGTACCGGATCGCGCACAACCGCCTGAACGACCATTGGCGCGCGCAACGGCACCGCCCGCCGGCCCCGGTCGATGCCGAACTGCGCATGGCGGCGCTCGCCGATCCGGACGATCCGGAGCGGCTGGCCCACCGGGACCAGACCCGCGAGACCCTGCAACGGGCGCTGGACGAACTGCCCGAGGACCAGCGCGAAGCGGTGCTGCTGCGCCTGCAGCAGGAGCTGAGCCTGGAGGAGATCGGCCGGATCACCGGCGTCGGCCGGGAAACGGTCAAGTCGCGGCTGCGTTACGCGCTGGACAAGCTGCGCACGAGGTTGAACCCATGAATCGGCGGCATGAACCCCTGGATCCGGAAGAGCGCGCGCTGGCGCGGCGGCTGGCCGACGAGGCGATGCACGAACCTTCCGCGGAACTGGATGCACGCATCCTGGCGGCGGCGCGCGAGCCTGTGCGCCCGGAGCCGCGTGCGGGAGGATCGCGGCGGTCGCGATCGCGCTGGCCGCTGGCGCTGGGCCTGGCCGCTTCGGTGACCCTGGCCGTCGGCGTGGCCTGGCAGTTGCGCGAGCCGCCCCGGCCCGCGGTCGCGCCGGCGCCGGCAGCCGCGCCACTGGCAGACGCGCCGGACGACGCCCCGGTGTCACGCGAAGCCGCGGATGCGGCGGACGCGGCGGACGCGGCCAAGGCCATCGCACCGGCACCGCCGCCGGCGCCGCCTGCCGGAGACACCACTCCGTCACGTGCCGCGGAAGGCAGTGCGGCGGCCGCCGGCACCGACGCGGCACAGGAACATCGCGCGGCCGTCGCCGCCGCCACGACGCGATCGGCGCAGCGCCAGGAAAAGGCCCTGCGCCAGGCCGAGATGCAGGCGGCGACCGATGCCGCGATCGAGGCCGAACGGACACGCAAGCACCAGGCGGCGGTGGCCGCCGCCGCGCAGCGGTCGGCGCAGCGCGGCGAGAAGGCCGCGCGCCAGGCCGCGTCCGCGGAGCCCGCCTACGCACCGCCACCGGCACCGGCGCAGGACATTGCCGCGCCACGACCGGCCGATGTCTACCAGGCCCCATCGCCTCCCGCACCGCCCGCGCCCGTCGCCGATACCGGGGCAACGATCGACGCCCTGTCGGCGGAGTCCGCTGTGCCGCATGAGGCCAGGAGCCAGTCCCTGCCCGTACCTCGCGCCGTGTTCGCCGAACCTGCCGCCGTGCTGTCCGGCGCTGCCGCCGCCGCGGTCGAAGCCGACGCCCGCCTGCCGCCGGCGCAATGGCTGCAACGCATCCGCGAACACCGCGACCAGGGGGACGCGGCGCTGGCACGCGCCAGCCTGGCCCGCTTCGTCCGCGACCATGCCGGCGTGCCGGTCCCGGACGACCTGCAGTCCCTCGCGCCCTGAGCCGGGAACGCCGCGTCCCGACGCGGGCCGGCCGCCGCAAGGGGGCGGCTACAATGCGCGGCAGATGACCGATACCCTCGCCGCCCCCACCTCCCACGCCATCGAAGTCCGGCACAGCCGTTTCCTCGCCCACGCCGCGCCGGCGGACGCGCCGGCCGCGGCCATGGACTTCATCGCCCGCGCGTCGGATCCGGACGCCACCCACAACTGCTGGGCGTGGCGGATCGGCCAGGACTACCGCTCCAGCGACGACGGCGAACCGGCCGGCACCGCCGGGCGCCCGATCCTCGCGGCGATCGACGGCCAGGGCTACGACCGCGTCGCGGTGGTGGTCACGCGCTGGTTCGGCGGGATCAAGCTCGGCGCCGGCGGCCTGGTCCGCGCCTACGGCGGCGCGGCGGCCGAATGCCTGCGCCTGGCCCCGCGCCAGCCACTGGTGGCGATGGCCGAACTGGAACTGGCCTGCGCGTTCGAGGACCTGGGCACGGTGCACGCGGCCCTGCACGCGCATGCCGCCGAGAAGACCGCCGAACGCTTCGAGGCCGATGGCGCGCACCTGTCGCTGCGCCTGCCCGCCGACGAGGCCGCCGCGCTGCAGGCGCGCCTGCGCGACGCCACCCGCGACCGCGTGCGCTTCGCCGCTGCAGCCACCGCCGGGGTGCACTGATGGCGTTCCACGGTTCGGCGGACGGCAACAGCAGCGGCACTGCCGCGGCCGGCGAACGCGAAGGCCGCCTGCGCAAGCTCGGCAGCCTGCGCACCCTGTGGCCGTTCGTGCGCCGCCATCGCGGCCTGTTCGGCGCCTGGCTGGTGGCGCTGGCGGTGTCGTCCTCGGCCACGCTGAGCCTGCCGGTGGCGGTGCGCTACATGATCGACCACGGTTTCAGCGGCGGCGCCCAGATCAACCAGGCGTTCGGCCTGCTGTTCGTGGTCGCGGTGGTGCTGGCGGTGGCCACCGCGGCGCGCTTCTTCTTCGTGTCGCTGCTGGGCGAGAAGGTGGTGGCCGACCTGCGCGGCCGGCTGTACGCGCACCTGGTCGGGCTGGACCCGGCGTTCCACGACCGCAGCCGCAGCGGCGAGCTGGTCTCGCGCCTGTCGGCCGACAGCGAACTGCTGCGCAGCGTGATCGGCACGACCATGTCGGTGGCCCTGCGCAGCAGCGTCACCGTGGTCGGCGCGCTGGTGATGCTGTTCGTGACCAGCCCGCACCTGGCCGCGTACTCGCTGATCGGCATTCCGCTGTCGGTGCTGCCCATTGTTCTGGGCGCGCGGCGGCTGGAAAAGGCCTCGCGCGCCAGCCAGGACCGGGTGGCCGACGCCAACGCGCTGGCCGCCGAGACCCTGGGCGCGGTACGCACGGTACAGGCCTACGCGCGCGAACCCTACGAGCGCGGCCGCTTCGATGCGGCGCTGGATGTCGCCGTGGCCACCGCGCGCCGGCGCATCGCAGCGCAGGCGGCGGTCACCGCCGCGGCCATCGTGCTGGTGTTCGGAGCGATCGTGCTGGTGCTGTGGTCCGGCGCACACGAGGTGATCGAGGGCACGATGAGTGCCGGCACCCTGGGCCAGTTCGTGCTGTACGCGCTGATCGGCGGCGGCTCGGTCGGCGCGCTGGCCGAGGTCTGGAACGAGCTGCAGCGCGCGGCCGGCGGCATGGGCCGGATCTCCGAGCTGCTGCAGGAAAAGCCGCAGGTCGCCGCGCCGGCGGATCCCGTCGCCCTGCCCGCGCCGCTGGAGGGCGGGATCCGCTTCGAGCAGGTCGTGTTCCACTATCCGGAACGGATCGACGCACCGGCGCTGCACGGCTTCGACCTGCACGTGCGCCCGGGCGAGACCGTGGCCCTGGTCGGCCCCTCCGGCGCCGGCAAGAGCACCGTGCTGTCGCTGCTGCTGCGCTTCCACGACCCGCAGTCCGGCGCGGTGCGCATCGACGGCGTCGACCTGCGCGACACCGATCCGGCCGACCTGCGCGCGCAGGTGGCGCTGGTGCCGCAGCACCCGGTGCTGTTCGCGGCCAGCGCGATGGACAACATCCGCTATGGCCGGCTGGACGCCAGCGATACCGAGGTGCGCGCCGCCGCAGGCGCGGCCGAGGCCGACGGGTTCATCGAAGCGCTGCCGCAGGGCTACGCCAGCGAACTGGGCGAACGCGGCGCGCGCCTGTCCGGCGGCCAGCAGCAGCGCGTGGCCATCGCCCGGGCGCTGCTCAAGGACGCGCCGGTGCTGCTGCTGGACGAAGCCACCAGTGCGCTGGACGCGCAAAGCGAACGCGCGGTGCAGCATGCGCTGGAGAACCTGATGCGCGGGCGCACCACGCTGGTGGTCGCGCACCGCTTGGCCACGGTGCTGCGCGCGGACCGGATCGTGGTGATGGACCAGGGCCGGATCGTGGCCGAGGGGACGCACGAACAGCTGCTGGCCCAGGGCGGGCTGTATGCGGAGCTGGCGCGGCTGCAGTTTCTGGATTGAGGGCCGGCCGATTCTGCAGGAGCCGGTCTTGCGGGCGACGCGACGCACCCGGCACAGGCGACTGCCTCGCGATTCCGAGGCCCGGTCGCCCGCAAGACGGGCTCCTACGCAAAGCCGCGGTGACGCTGATTCTGTAGGAGCCGGTCTCGCCGGCGACGCGACGCCCTCGGCACAGGCGACTCCCTCGCGATTCCGACGCCCGGTCGCCCGCAAGACGGGCTCCTACGCAAAGCCGCGGTGACGCTGACTTCTGTGTAGGAGCCGGTCTCGCCGGCGACGCGACGCCCTCGGCACAGGCGACTCCCTCGCGATTCCGACGCCAGGTCGCCCGCAAGACGGGCTCCTACGACGGCAGTGCGCGCGACAGGATGGCGCTGAAATCCTCGTCCGCCGGCAGCGTGCCCATGGCCAGGCCGTGCCCGCCATCGAGGCGGCTGCGCAGGAACGCTCCGGCCAGCGGACTGCCGGCCTGCAGCAGGGTCGCGCCCTGCAGCAGCAGCGCCAGGCGTTCGACCAGCAGGCGCGCCTGCGGTTCGAAGGCTTCGCCTGCAGCCAGGCGCGCCTGCAGCCGTTCCACTTCGCGCCCGAGCACAGGATGCCGGCCGGCGGCGTCGGCCAGTGCCGCCTGCAGCGCCAGCGCGACGGCCGGTTCGCGTTCCAGCGCGCGCAGCACGTCCAGGCACTGGATGTTGCCGCTGCCTTCCCAGATCGAGTTGAGCGGCGCCTGCCGGTACAGCCGCGGCAGGATCGATTCCTCGACGTAGCCGGCACCGCCCAGGCATTCCTGCGCCTCGTTGACCAGCACCGGCGCGCGCCGGCACAGCCAGTACTTGCCGATGGCGGTCGCGATCCGCGCGAACGCCGCCGCCTGCGGATCCGAAGGCGCGGCATCGACCGCCGCGGCCACGCGCATCGCCATGGCGGTAGCCGCTTCCGATTCGAGCGCCAGGTCGGCCAGCACGTTGGCCATCAACGGATGCTCCACCAGCCGCTTGCCGAAGGCGACACGATGCCGCGCATGGTGCAGCGCCTGGGCCATGGCCATGCGCGTTTCGGCGGCGGCACCGAGCATGCAATCGAGCCGGGTCAGCATCACCATCTCCAGGATGGTGGCCACGCCGCGGCCCTCGTCGCCCAGCCGCCATGCCCGCGCGCCGCAGAACTCGACCTCGCTGCTGGCGTTGGACCAGTCGCCCAGCTTGTCCTTCAGCCGCATCAGCCGGAACGCGTTCTTCGTCCCGTCAGGCAGCCGCCGCGGCATCAGCAGGCAGCTCAGCCCGCCCGGCGCCTGCGCCAGCACCAGGAATCCATCGGACATCGGCGCCGAGAAGAACCATTTGTGGCCGACCAGCGCATAGCCGTCGCCCGACGACAGCGGCGTGGCGCTGGTGGCGTTGGCGCGCACGTCCGAACCGCCCTGCTTCTCGGTCATGCCCATGCCCAGGGTCAATCCCCGCTTGGCGCCGATCGGGATGTCGCGCGGGTCGTAGTGCGGCGCGGCGGCCTTGTCGGCCCACTCCGTCAATGCCGGCTCGCGGCGCAGCACCGGCACCGCGGCGTGGGTCATGGTGAGCGGGCAACTGGTGCCGGCCTCGGCCTGGTGGTGCAGGTAGCTCAACGCCGCGCGCGCCACGTGCGCGCCCGGGCGCGGCGCGTGCCAGGACAGGCCGGCCACGCCGTGCGCCTTGGCCAGGTCCAGCAACCGGTGGTAGGACGGATGGAACTCAACCGTGTCGATGCGGTGGCCGAAGCGGTCGTGGGTGCGCAGCCGCGGCCGGTCGCGGTTGGCGTCGAAGCCGAGCCGGTACAGTTCGTCGCCGGCCAGCCGACCGTAGGCCTGCAATCCTGCGGCGTACCCGTCCGCACCGCCGTGTGCGCTGCCTTCGCGCAGGGCCGCATCGTCGGCCCACAGATCGCGCGTCTCGAACGGCGGCGGCTGGTTGTCGACGCGGTGGGTCTCGAACGGCGGCAGCTCGTGCATGGCCGGCTCCTGCAGGGACGGCTTCCACTGCGCGGTTTGACCGGCGCGCCGGCCGGGCCGGGGCTCAGCCGAAATCGAAGTTCATCGCCGCCCCCGCCGGGGCGACGAAATCGCCGGAGACATGGTCCACGCCGGCGCTGAACAGCTGGCTCATCGCCTGCGCGTCGGCCACGTCCTCGGCCAGGGTGGTGATGCCTTCCTCGCGCGCCCGCCCGGTGATCTCGCGGACCTTGTCCTGGGCTTCGCCCGGCTTGCCCATCTCGTCGGTCAGGCCCGGGTCGATCTTGATGAAGGCCGGCTTGAAATGCGCCAGCAGCTGGAACGAATCCAGCCCGGAACCGAACTGCTCCAGGCCGACCCGGCACCCCATCGACGACACCGCGGCCAGGAACTGCTGCGCATTGCGCAGGTGGGTGAAGACCTTGGCTTCCGGCGCCTCCAGCCACAGCCGCTCGCCCGGCACCCCGTTCGCGGCGAGCTCGCGGCGCACCAGGTCGACCAGTTCCGGACTGGCGAACGAGGCCGGGCTGACCCGCACCAGCAACCGGGTCTGGCGCCCGGCGCGTTCGCGCTCGCCGAGCACGGCGATCGCCCGGCGCACCACCCAGCGGTCGATCTCGCCGAGCAGGCCGTGTTCCTCGGCGATGCCCAGGAAGCCGGACGGGGTGACCAGCTCGCCGTTGGCGTCCACCCGCAGGTGCGCCTCGTACAGTTCGCCCGGCTCGCCCTGCAGGCTCAGCACCGGCAGCCAGTGCAGGACGAAGCCCTCGCCGGCCAGCGCCTCGCGCAGGCGCGCCACCCACAGCGCGATGCGCTCCTCCTCGGCGCGGTCGGCCGCGCCCGGGTCGAACAGCTGCACGGCGTTGCCGCCCAGCTCGGTGGCCGCGGTCAGGCCCTGGTTGGCCCGCGCCAGGATCTGCGGCACGCTGGCGATCTTCTCGCCCACCTGCACGCCGCCGATGCTGGCGGTCACCGTCACCGAGCGGTCGCCCACGCTGAACACATGGGTGGCGAAAGCGTCGCGCAGGGCGTCGGCCACCGCCCGGGTCCGCGCATGGTTGCCTTCCAGCAGCAGGGCGAAGCTGTGCTCGCCGAAGCGCGCAGCCTTCACCCCGGCATCGACCGAGGTGCGCACACGCTCGCCCAGCGCGGCGACCAGGGCGTCGGCCGAATCCAGGCCGATGTCGGGAAGCAGGCGCGCGTAGTGGTCCGGTTCGACCAGCAGGAAGCCGTACTGGCCGCCGTCGCGGCCGACCGCGGCCACCGCGTCCTCCAGCAGGCGCATGAACGTGGGCCGGTTGAGCAGGCCGGTGACCTGGTCGCGCTGGCGCAGTTCCTCGACCTCGCGCGCCAGCTCCGGGTCCAGTTCCTCGCGGCGGCGGAACACCACCTGCACGCAGGATTCGCCCTCGTAGCTGGCGGTGGTGAACTCGAGCTTGGCCGGGAAGGTGCTGCCGTCGACGTGGCGCGCCTCCATCAGGTATTCCGGCGGTGGCGGCTCGCCCTTGGACAGCGACTTGAGCAGCTGCTTGAAGCCGTCGATGTGCTGCGGACCGACCAGGTCCAGCAGCGACATGCCCTCCACTTCGTCGAACGATTCGAACCCGAACATCTCCAGGTAGGCGTCGTTGGCGCGGATGTGCATGCCCTCGTGGATGTAGGCCACCGGGTCGCGCGAGGAGGCGATCAGCGAATCGCAGCGGCGCTCGGTCTCGCGCAGCTGGGCCTCGATCCGGCGCAGGCCGCGGCGGGCGTCCAGGTCGGCCCATTCGCGCTTGAGGATCTCCAGCAGGTGCTCGGGACGGTGCTTGAGCACCAGCGCGCGGGCGCCGCCGCCCAGGGTGGCCAGCACCGCGGCCTCGTCGATCCGGTCCACCAGCAGCAGCAGCGGCAGGTCCTTGCCGCTGGCGGCGACCTGGGCGCGCACCTGCTCCAGCGGCATGGCCGTCGAATCGGCCGCCAGGACCAGGTCGATCGGCTGGGCGGCGACCATCTGCGCCAGTTCCGCCGCGTTCTGCGGCCGCAGCGGGCGCACCGCGATGCCGCCGTTGCGCAGGGTGCTGACGATCGCTTCGGCGTCCTCCACGCGGTCGTCGACGATGAGCAGGCGCATCGCGCTGTCTTTCTGCATGCGGGAACCGGGGAAAGCGTCGGGGGAGCCGGTTTAATACACGATGCCCGCGGAAGCGTCCATGGCGCGCCGCGGGAAAACGGGCGCGCGTCACCGGCCGGTCGTGGCTGGCGGCGCTAGCATGGGCGGCAGCCACGGGACGGACGCGGGACGGCATGGGCATCGAGATCGAACGCAAGTTCCGGGTCGCCGGCGAAGGCTGGCGGACGGTGGCCGAACGGGTCCAGCCGATGGCCCAGGGCTATATCAACGACCTGGCCGCGGTGGCGGACGGAACCCAGAAGGCCTCGGTGCGGGTGCGGATCGAAGGCGGGCGCGCCTTCCTCAACCTCAAGTCGCGCGAGCCGGGCCATACCCGCCAGGAGTTCGATTACCCGATCCCGGTCGCCGACGCGCGCGAACTGCTGGCGCTGTGCGTGGGCGGGCCGGTCGAGAAGCGGCGCCACTACGTGCGCCACGCCGGCCACCTGTGGGAAGTGGACGAGTTCCTGGGCGCCAATGCCGGGCTGGTGGTGGCCGAGATCGAGCTGGAGTCGGCCGACGAAGCCTTCGTCCGGCCCGACTGGCTCGGCGCCGAGGTGACCGGCCTGCCGCGCTACTACAACCTGGCCCTGGCCGGGTGGCCGTATTCGCAGTGGAGCCCGGCCGAGCGCGACGACCCTTTGTAGGAGCCCGTCTTGCGGGCGACACGACGCCATAGGCACAGGCGACGTGCTCGTATTTCCTACGGGCGACACGACGCCGCAGGCGCAAGCGACGTCCTCGTGTTTCCGACGCTCGTGTCGCCCGCAAGACGGGCTCCTACAACGAAGGCCGGTTGCGCATGCCGCCCTCCGCCCCCATCTTCCGGCCATGAGAATCGACATCTGGTCCGACGTGGTCTGTCCCTGGTGCTGGATCGGCAAGCACCGCTTCCAGCGTGGCGTGGAACTGCTGGGCGCCGCTGCGCCACCGCTGGAGGTGCACTGGCATCCGTTCCAGCTCGATCCTGACGCGGGCAGCGGGCCGGTGCCGCTGCGCCAGGCCTACGCGGCCAAGTTCGGCGGGGCCGAGCGCACCGAACAGATCCTGGCCAACACCCAGGCTACCGCCCGCGCCGAGGGCCTGCCGATGGACTTCGGCCGCGGCCAGGTGCGGGTCACCACCCTGCCCGCGCACCGGCTGATGTGGCTGGCCGCGCGCGAGGGCGACGTGCAGGCGGTGGGCGAGGCGCTGTTCCGGGCCCATTTCGCCGAGGGCCGCAACCTGGCCGATCCGGACACCCTGGCCGAGGCCGGCGGCGCCGGCGGACTGCCGCCGGAACGCGTCCGCGCATTCCTCGAATCGGACGAGGGCCTTGCCGAGGTCCGCGCCCAGCTGGACCAGGCCCAGGCGATGGGCATCCGTGCGGTGCCGACCTTCGTGATCGACGGCCGCTACGCGGTCCAGGGCGGGCAGGCGCCGGAAGTGTTCGCGCAGGCGCTGCGCCAGGCGATGACCGAGGGTGCAGCGCCGGCACCCGCTCCCGACCAGCCCTGCGGCCCCGACGGCTGCTCCCTGTAGGAGCCCGTCTTGCGGGCGACACGGGCGTCGGAAACACGAGGGCGTCGCCTGTGCCTACGGCCCGGAAACACGAGGGCGTCGCCTGTGCCTACGGCCCGGAAACACGAGGGCGTCGCCTGTAGCTACGGCTCGGAAACACAAGGCCGTCGCCTGTGCCGACGGCCCGGAAACACGAAAGCGTCGCCTGTGCCTACGACGTCGCGTCGCCCGCAAGACGGGCTCCTACAGGTCCGGCCGCATCTGCGACAATGCGCCGGTGCGCGGTTCGCGTACGCCAAGGAATTGCAACGCATGCTCGTGATCGGCGTCGCCGGCACCGAACTGACCGCGCAGGAGCGCGCCTGGCTGCAGCACGACGCGGTGGCCGGGGTCATCCTGTTCAAGCGCAATTTCGCCTCGCGCGCGCAGGTGGCCGAGCTGTCGGCCGCGATCCGCGCCGCCGCGCCGCGTCCGCAGCTGGTCTGCGTGGACCAGGAAGGCGGCCGCGTGCAGCGCTTCCGCGAGGGTTACAGCGACCTGCCCCCGCTGCAGCGCTTCGACGCCCTCTACCGCCAGGATCCGCAGGCCGCGCTGAAGCTGGCCGAGGAACACGCCTGGCTGATGGCCAGCGAAATCCGCGCCAGCGGCGTGGACCTGAGTTTCGCCCCGGTGGTCGACCTGGCACGCGGCAACCGCGCCATCGGCGACCGCGCCTTCAGCGACGACCCGCAGGTGGTGGCCGCGTTCACCCGCGCCTACGTGCGCGGCATGCACGCCGTCGGCATGGCCGCCACGCTCAAGCACTTCCCCGGCCACGGCACCGTGCTGGAGGACACCCACTTCGACGATGCGGTCGACCCGCGTCCGCTGGAGGTGCTGCGCGCCGAGGACCTGGTCCCGTTCGCCGCCGGCATCGAGGCCGGCGCCGACGCGGTGATGATGGCGCACGTGGCCTACCCGGCCGTGGCGCCGGAGCCGGCCGGCTATTCGAAATTCTGGATCGAGCACGTCCTGCGCAGCGAAATGGGCTTCCGCGGGGTGGTGTTCTCCGACGACATCGGCATGGCCGCCGCCTTCTCTGCCGGCGGCGTGAAGTCGCGGATCGACGCGCACCTGGACGCCGGCTGCGACGTGGTCCTGGTCTGCCACCCGGAACTGGTCGAGGAGTCGCTGCGCGCGGTCGAGGGCCGCCGGCTCAACACCGCCGCGCTGGCCGGCCTGATCGGCCGCGGCGCGCTGGGGTGGGACGGCCTGCTGGCCGACGCCCGCTACGGCGGCGCGCAGTCGCGGCTGCCGCCCACGCTCGCCTGAGCGGTCGCTATCCCTGCCCTTGCGCCCCGTTCCCTACACCCCTTCCCCCACGCTCTTCCGGTAGCATCCGCCCGATGTCGAATCTCCTGATCGCCGAAGTCCTGGAAAAATCCGACCTGCTGGTCGACCGTCCCGCCATCGATGCGGCCATCGCGCGGATGGCCGATGCCATCGCCCGCGACTACATCGGCGACGTGCCGCCGCACCGCCTGGGCGACAGCTTCGTGCCGGTGTTCCTGACCGTGATGCACGGCGCCCTGCCCTTCGCCGGGCAACTGGCGCTGGAACTGGGCGCGCGTGGCCTGGACCTGCAGTTCGACTACCTGCACGCGACCCGCTACCGCGGCAACAACCAGGGCGGCGAACTGGTCTGGAAGCACCGCCCGGCGACTTCGCTGTACGGCCGCCGGGTGCTGATCGCCGACGACATCCTCGACGAGGGCCACACCCTGGCCGAGGTGGGACGCTGGTGCATCGAACAGGGCGCCACCGACGTGCGCATCGCCGCACTCACGGTCAAGGACCACGACCGTTGCGTGGAAGGCGTGCGCGCCGACTACGTCGGCCTGCACCTGCCGGACCGTTACGTGTTCGGCTTCGGCATGGACTACTACGAGCAGGGCCGCAACCTGCCGGGCATCTACGCGCTGAAGGAGTGAGCGCGATGGAACTTGCGCTGGCGGTGATCGGCGGTACCGGCGTCTACCGCCTGGCCGCGCTGGAAGATGTCGAAACGCGGCATTTCGACACGCCCTGGGGCGTGCCGTCCGGACCGCTGCGCATCGGTCGCCTGGGCGAGACACGGATCGCCTTCCTCGCCCGCCATGGCGAAGGCCATGCGCTGCCGCCGCACAGGGTCAACTACCGCGCCAACCTGGATGCGCTCAGGCAGGCCGGCGCCCGGCGCGTGCTGGCGCTCAACACCGTCGGTGGGATCACCGATGCCTATGGCCCGCGCGTGCTGGCCTGCCCGGACCAGCTGATCGACTACACCTGGGGCCGCGAGTCGACCTTCTGGGACGGCGAAGGCGAGGCGCTGCACGTGGACTTCGGCCATCCCTACAGCCCGATGTTCCGGCACAAGCTGCTGGCCGCGGCGCGGGTGACCGGCGTGCGCGTGGTCGAGGGCGGCTGCTACGGCGCCACCCAGGGCCCGCGCCTGGAGACCAGCGCCGAAATCGCGCGCATGCGCCGCGACGGCTGCGACCTGGTCGGCATGACCGGCATGCCCGAGGCCGGCCTGGCGCGCGAACTGGGCCTGGACTACGCCTGCCTGGCGATCGTGGCCAACTGGGCCGCCGGCTGCGGCGACGCCCAGGAAATCACCCTGGCCGAGGTGCTCGACAACGTCGCCGCGGCCTCCGCCGGCCTGCCGGAACTGGTCGCCGAACTCGCCCGCGGCTGAACGCGGCGCGAAAGTGTTAGCGGTAACGTTTGCAGTCGATACCGCGCGCCGATTGTCAGGCGCCGCAAGGCTTTGCATACTCCGCCTCGCGGCAGCCGCCGCGCATTCCGTCAATCGCAAGGACTACGCAGCATCATGGCCAACGGTACCGTCAAGTGGTTCAACGACGCCAAGGGATTCGGCTTCATTTCGCCGGAAGATGGCAGCGCGGACGTGTTCGCACACTTCTCCGCGATCAACTCCAAGGGTTTCCGTTCCCTCCGGGAAGGACAGCGTGTGAGCTACGAGGTGACCCAGGGCCCCAAGGGCGCGCAGGCATCGAACATCACTCCGCTCGACTGATCCGGCTGGACCGGTCGCGCACGAGAACCCCGCCGTCCGGCGGGGTTTTTTTCTGGTTCTTCTCCCCTGCTTTGGGAAGGGCAAACCGCAGGCTCAGGAGCCAAGGCGTTGGGCGATGTCGGCTTCGGCGGGAGCCGCGGCAGTCCAGGGGTATGGCGCATCGGCTGGCTCCGGCGTCCTGCCTCCGACAGCCGAGCGCAGCACATCCGTGTGCTGCTTGCACCATACCCCCGGACTACCGCGTCTTTCGGCGCTCTGGGGGCGTGGCTCCGTTCCGGGGTCGGTTCCCTTGCGTGCGTGCCATCGTCTCTACTTGCCTGCTCTCGTAGAGCGGGGCTTGCCCCCGCTGCCTTTGCCTTTGTCGGTCAGAAGCAGCGGGGCAAGCCCCGCTCTACGAAAGGCCGGCTGCCGAGGCTCCGCTTTCCCCCGATCGAAGCCACGCCCCCAACGCCGCCCGAGGACGTCGTGCCCTGGGGGTCTGGCGCAAGCAGCACAGGGATGTGCTGCGGTCGCTCGTCGGAGCCATGGACGGCGGAGCCGAGCGATGCGCCAGACCCCCAGGGCACGGCGGCCCC